>VOFG01000185.1_pt1 | contig 58000 bp, 62 predicted proteins | sample 5384171 | NCBI WGS metagenome assembly VOFG01 (sample SAMN12384726, study PRJNA508395) | human gut metagenome | isolation source: healthy gut F | host: Homo sapiens
CTGGAAGACGCCAACAACGAGTTGGTACGGCAGGCGCAGGCGGACGGCAGCATCGTCCTCGGCTACACCTGCTATCACATTCCGGAGGTCCTCCTCAACGTAGACAACTGCATCTCTGTGCGACTCAGAGCACCCAAGACCGGTTCGCTGGATATCTCGACGTACTACATGTCCAACTATACCTGTGACTACGCACGTGCGCTCGTCGAGCGTGCAATCGAGGGTGGCTACCAGTTCCTGGATGCGATGATCGGCGTGGACGCCTGCTCGGCCATGAACCGCTCCATGGAGCACTTCGAGGTCCTGAAGGTCAACAGCAAGGAGAAATTCTTTGTCACGCATACCGACATGCCGCTCAAGGTGACCGATTACTACATTGATTCCTACACCACGCAGATGCGCGAGCACGTGCTCAACCGTCTGACCGAGACCTTCGGCGTTGATACGTCCGACGAGGCGCTGCGCAAGGCCGTCGCCGAGCACAACGAGGTCTGCAAGATCATCAGCGAAATTGCTGAGATGCGCAAGCTCGACAACCCGATCATCACGGGCTACGAGTTCCACATCCTCAACCTTGTGAGCTATACCTGCCCCAAGGCGCTCATCCTGCCCTACCTGCGCGAGACGCTCGCCGAGCTCAAAAAGCGCAAGCCGGACGCCAAGAATCCGTACCGTGCCCGCGTGGCCATCGTCGGCAGCGAGATCGACGATCCGAGCCTGACAAAGCTCATCGAGGGCTGCGGCGCACTCATCGTGTCCGACCGTTTCTGCTTCGGCAGCACGCCGGGCCGCGAGGTCATCGAGCTCAACGACGAGGAAGACGTCCTGCGTCAGATCTGCCGCCACTACATGGAGACCAGCGAGTGCGCTCGTTACATCTCCGATGAGAAGGTTCACCAGCGCCGCGAGACGGCCGACCGCCTGGCTCACGAGTACAAGGCGGACGGCATCATCTATGAGCAGATGAAGTACTGCGACTACTGGGGCTTCGAGCGTGCTCTGGCGAGCTACATCATGAACACCGAGTACGGCTGGCCGGTCCTGAGTATCGACCGTGTGTATAACAACGGCTACTCGGGTCAGCTCCGCACGCGCGTTCAGGCGTTCGTGGAGAGCCTGGAGATCAAGAAGATCCAGAGAGAAAGGGGTGCCAAGTAATGGGCAAGGTGAAATATCCCAATCCGAAATTCTTCAAAGCGAAAGACAATATGGACTGGGCTGCTCAGGCAGAGAACCTGAAACTGGTCGGCGGCATCTTCTGGGACATGTTCAAGGAGACCGACTGGAAAAAGTTCGGTGAGGGCTGGAAGAACATTCTCATTTCCGACCGTGACCGTATCAAAGAAGAGTACAAGGCCTTCGCGGCTGCCTCTATGAAGGATAAGATCGACCTCATCCTCAACGGTGAGCGTCACCTCGGCCGCCTGTATCGCGACGGCGCCATGTGCACCGTGCGTCGTGAGTGGCGCGGCATCAAGGACACGGTCTATGACTTCTATGAATGGGCTCGTCTGTGGGGTATGCTGCTCATGTCCTTCTCCAAGGACCTGATCCCGGCTATGAACCAGACGCTGTACTATCGCTGGATGGTGTCTTACTTCTGCTGCCACAGCTTCATGGATAAGAACATCCTGGGTCTGCGCGGCTCCAACCTGCGCATGAGCCACGAGCTTACCTACTGCATCTATCGCTACGTCGCCGAGAACCTCGTATTCTTGCCAAGGGCGATAAGCGCAACGGCAACAGCGAGGAGCTCAACAGCAAGCTCGTTCTGATCGACGAGATGACCATGGCGCAGATCATGGCCGGCTTCCCGACCCTGTACGGCATCCCGCACCAGCTGCTGCCGGTGTTCCTGGTCTCCGAGATCGACCAGCTCACCTGCATCCCGTACATCGACGCCGTCGAGTCCTTCGGTCTCCCGGCCGATACCTGCCCGGTTCCGACGTCCGAGTGCGGCGCGCTCGTCATCGACGCCCTGCCGCATCTGGGCAGCTGCTACATCTCCAGCTCCATGCCGTGTGACGGTTCCGTCATGGCATCCAGCTACTTCGCCCGCCGCTTCCCCGAAATCCCGGTGCATCACCTGTGCTTCCCCGTCCGCTACGAGGACGAGCTGACACTCGACGCCGCTGTGGAAGACGTCAAGGCATGCATCCGCTTCATTGAGAAGCAGACCGGCGAGAAGTGGAACTGGGATGCTTACTTCACCGCTATGAAGCGCTTCAACACCGAGACCGACTACGAGCTGCAGAAGTGGGAGATCAACAAGACCGCTTATCCGCAGCTGATCGGCCCGACCTACGAGCTGTTCCGCAAGTGGTGCTATGAGATGGACGGCGGCCTCGATCCGCGTACCATCAAGTCCTGCGAGAAGGTCAACAAGATCCTCCTCAAGGGCTACAAGAACAAGGAGCAGGCCTGGCGCAACAAGATGCGCTACCGCGCCATCACCTGGAGCTGCCCGCCGCACTACTACGCCAACTTCTCCAACTGGCTGGCCAACAGCTGGGGCATCAACGTCGTCGTTGAGATGGAATCGCTCAACTACACCAAGCACCTCAACACCACCGACGAGACCGAGGCCCTGCGTGACATGGCCCGCCTGTACGAGCGCATGGTCATGCGCCGCCACACCAATGGCGGTTATCACAACGTCGTCACCGAGCTCTGGCGTCAGTGCGAGGCGTGGAACACAAACATCGTCATCATGTGGCAGCACGTTGCGTGCAAGAACATGGCCACCGTCCAGGGCCTGCTCGACGAGCAGGGCCGCGAGCTGGGTCTGCACCTGATCTGGATTCCGCACGATCTGATGGATCCGCGCACCGTCTCGCGCCGCTCCATGCGCGACATGGTCTCCAGCTATATGGACACCGTCATGCACGCCACCCCGGTCGACGAGACTCTGCTTGACTTTGCGGACGACGTGTGCATGTAAGCATACTTTTTTGAATTGAGGAAAGGATTTATACATACTATGAAATACTTCGGCGGCTGCGACGTGGGTTCGACCTACACAAAGGCAGTTATACTTGACGAGAACGGCAAAATGTGCGCCGACACGACGATCCGCAGCAAGATCAATGCGGAGCAGTCCGCGATCGCTGCCATGCAGGAAGTCTGCGATAAGGCAGGCCTGAAGGACTCCAAGGATCTGGCGTACCTCATCGGTACGGGCTACGGCCGCAACAAGGTCCCCTTCGCGGATGAGAACATCTCTGAGATCAGCTGCCACGCAATGGGCGTTCACGTGACCGACCCCAGCGTCAAGGCGATCATCGACATCGGCGGACAGGACGTCAAGGGCATCTCCATCGACACCGACGGCACGGTCAAGAACTTTGCAATGAACGACAAGTGCGCTGCCGGTACCGGCCGCTTCTTCGAGGCAATGGCGCGCTCCTTCGAGCTGAGCCTGCCCGAGTTCTCCAAGCTCTCCCTCAACGCAAAGAACGTCATCCCCATCACGGCTCAGTGCACCGTTTTTGCCGAGTCCGAGGTCATCACCCTTGTCGGTGAGGGCAAGGCGACCGACGAGATCGCCGCGGGCATCGAGATGGCAGTTGCAAAGCGCTGCTTCGTCATGGCGAAGAAGGCGGGCGCGACAGACAGCATCACGCTGACGGGCGGCTGCGCGCGCGGCGTATGAGCTCGGCGCACAGGGTCACGGCTCCGCAAACTACGTGCTCTTCACCTCCAGCAGCGAGCTTGTGAGCGAGGACAAAGTCATGCTCTTCGGGCGCGACATGGGCGAGATAAAGTCCGACTGCGACTTCGCGCGCATCGTGCTGCTGCGCATCGGCGTGATGGACGATGACGACGAGAAGGTCTACCGCATGCTCAAGGATATTGAGTTTGCCAAGTACCACGTTTACCCCGAGGGGTACATGGTGCGCATGTCGCCCGAATCGTTCCGCGAGCAGATCCGCGTCAGCAAGACAGCGCTGAAAAAGGGCATTAGCTTCAGGAACATCGGAATGAACTACATCTCCGAGTACAAGAAGGATGCCAATGTCCTCAATGCCACCGTCATTTTCATCACCGATCCCGGCTTTGACTATGACGCGCTCAAGAATATGGCGAAGAAGTCCACCGATATTACCGGCACTCTCACCCATATTCTCGAAGGACTGCCCACCGACTGCTCCGTGTGCGCCCTCAAGGACGTGTGCGAGGAGGTCGAGGGCATGAAGGAGCTGCACTTCGGCGTCGGCTCCAAGGGCACCGACCATCATTGATCAAAATTGAAGAGCGTGGATCACTCCGATCCACGCTCTTTTTCTTATCCTCTCCCGCTTTTGCGCGTTGAGCTTATCAGCGCTGGAATATCGGTGAGCTTGAAAAATTTCTGCACAAAGTTCTGCATAAGCTCTCGGCTCGGCTCGACCTCCGGTCTGCCCTCGGCCGGGATGGAGGCGTTCATGTGCGTGAGATAGCCCACTGCCTCCTCAAGCCGCGCGCGTCCCTTCGGGTCCCACCAGTCCTCCGGCGTCGGCGTGATGCCCGCGCGCTCAAGATACTCCACATCCGCGCGCAGGCGGCGTCTGAAGCCGTCATAGTCCCCCTCGCCGCTCCACGCCAGTTCCGCCAGCGCGGCGGCGCGGGGAAACGCGCGGCTCTCAAGACGTCCGCGGTCCTTGATATGCTCCGCCCAGAGGCAGCCCTCCAGCCCGATGAGCCCCGTCCCCTCAAACGGCTTCCTGCCGAAGTGCGGGCGCACGGTGTACACCCTTTTCAGCGGGATCATGCTGTGCGGGTAGTCAAAGTACAGCTCGAACATGTCTGAATATATCCATTCGCCGCCCGCCTCGGCGTACTGCTGCATCTGATGGCGGTGCTGAAGCGTCCAGTACTGTATCTGCGCGCCGTCGGGCACGCGGTGCGCGCGCAGCGCCTCGTTCCAGCATATCACGCGCTTGCCCCGCGCGCGGAGCATATCCGCAGCGCGGCAGCTGAAATAGCCCTGCAGCTGCTCCGCGCCGCCAAGCCCCAGCGCCTCAATGCGCGCCTGACAGTCCGGACAGGCGCGCCAGCGCGTTTTTGGCGCTTCGTCGCCGCCGATGTGAAAACGCGCGGACGGGAAAAGCGGGCATAGCTCGTCCAGCAGCGCCTCTATAAAGTCAAAAACGCTGTCCTTGCCCGCGCAGAGGATGACGCTGTACACCCCTCCGGCGGTCTTGAGCGCGACAGGCTCGCCCGTGCAGCTGAGCTCCGGGTACGCCGCGAGGATGGCGCTGGTGTGACCTGGGAGGTCGATCTCCGGCACGATCTCCACGCCGCGCACGTGCGCATACTCCACTACGGTGCGTATCTCATCCTTCGTGTAATACTCCCCGCCGCACTCGTTGAGCCGCGGGAAGCGCTCGGACTCGACGCGCCAGCCCTGATCGTCGCTGAGGTGCCAGTGCAGCACGTTCAGCTTCTCCAGCGCCGCGCCCTCGATGATGCGCATGACCTCCGCCGCCGGGAAAAAGTGCCGCGCGCAGTCAAGCGACAGGGCGCGATGGGCATATTTCGGCGCGTCGGATACATCGCAGCAGTCTATCTTCCCGCCGTCGATGAGCTTATAGAGCGTCGTGAGCGCCCAGATAACGCCGCGCTCCGACGCCGCCGCGATCTCCGCGCCCGTCTCCGTGACCGTGAGGCGGTACGCCTCCTCCGGCATAGCCTCACGTCTGAGCGCGATGCGCGCCGCGCCGCCGTCCGGCAGCCCCGTGCGCGCGAGAAACGCCTCTGCGCACCATGGCGCGAAGTCCGCATAGTCAAACCGCACCCCGTCCGCCACACGCAGTGCGCCGCCGCGCGCGGCAACGTACGCCGGGCGCGGGATAAGCTCCAGGAGCTTCATGTTCCGTGCCTCCTCATTTGTTGAGCATCCGCGCTATCCACGTCCTGCCCACGCGCATCGCGCCGATCGCGCGCGGCGTTCCCTGCGTCGGTCCGTTGCCCTCCATGCCGACGACCGCGTCGCACAGGCAGAGGCAAGGTTTGAAATATTCGCAGAGGTCCACGATCATATCCGCGAAGTCCTCTATCTTCGGGTATTTATAATGATACTCCGGCTTCATTGTGCCGGGGATCGTGCCAAAAAAAGTTCTTGACGGCGCAGGTCATGCCCATCTGCCCGTGCGTTTTGAGCTTGCAGAAGTCAATTATCGCGTCCGCGTCGTCCAGCCACGCGGTGTACTGAAAGTGCCGCGCCTGTCTGGCCGCTGGATTCTCCCCCTGTGCCTGTGCAAAAGTTCTGGTTGAGCTGCGCCCCGCCGCCTCGCACGCGCGCAGACCTGTCACGTCGTACACGTGGTTGAGGTGCGCCGCGGTATAAAGTCCGCCGGGGCTGTCGCCCAGCACGACGCTCGCGCCGCGCGAGTGCAGAAGCTTCACCAGCTCCGTCAGCAGCACGGGGTTCACCGTGGCCGCCTCCTCCGGGCGCATCGCGGACACGAGATTGACCTTCACAGCGATCTTCATCCCATCCCGCACCCAGTCGAGTCCGCCCACGGCGGCTATCGCCGCCTCAAGCGCGGCGCGGCATTCATCCGCGTCGTAGCTCGCGCAGCGCACTATGCTCACATCTGCCATATCGTCCCCTCCGTATATTCAATATGTTATATATCAATCAAAAGCGCTTTCGTACTCCGGCAGGATGTTCCCCTCGTCCTCGATGAGCTCGTTGGAGAGCAGCGTGAACGCGCCGTCCTCGCCGGGGCGCAGAGTGACCACATGGGTGAACGCGCGATCCGCTGCGTATTCAATGAACACCGCGTCCACCGTGAGCGTGAGCGTCCCGTCCGGGTTCTCGCGCACCGCCGTCACCTCCGGCACAGGCACCTTCGCGCCGTTATGGATGCCGTCTATTGTCACGGCGTAGGCATCCTCCGCCGTGTCCAGCCGCGCCATGCGGGCGATCCCGTCACTTGTCAGCGGGAGATAGCGCATGATGACCGCCTCAAACTCAGCGCGCGGCACAAGGGAGAGTATCGTCCCCTCCCGCACGGGATATGGGTTATCGAAATATGAGATATACGCCCCGTTCGCGGCGTGCCAGAGCGAAAGGAAAGCGTCGCGCAGCTCCACCGCGCCCATGTCGGGCGCTGTCCACGTCGTCGTGAAGAGGTTGTTGTGGTTATAGCCTATCGGCGCGATGTACGCGGCACAGGCGGCATCGCACGCCGCGTCATGCGGCGCGAGGCGGAGCATGACCGTCGGCTCAATATACCCGTCGTGCTTGCTGGCAGCGGTGTTATCAGGTATGGCGCAGGTGTAGATCAGATAGTCCTTCTCCGTGAGCATGAGCCGCTCAAGCGCGTAGTCGGCAGTGAAAGTGATCTCCGTCCCCGCGCGCGGCGTCTGCGCCACGGCGCAGCGCCACTCCTCGCCGTCATTATATATGCACATGCCGATGAGCGCGCCGTCAGCGCACACGCGCATGACGGTCACTCTGCCGTTCTCCCCCACTTCCTGCGCCGCGAAGAACGCATGCACGAGCTCCGCCCCGGCGAAGTCCAGCCGTCCCGCCTCGTCCGCCGCGGCAAAGCCCACCGCGTCGAGCGCGTCGAGCGCCGACTGCACATCCTGCGCATAGGCCGTGATACCGGCGGCGCGGGCGTGTCGCGCGAGAGCGCTGTGTGGACGCTCTCCTCCTCTTCCGCCGCGCTCTCCCTGCCGCAGCCCGAAAGGCCGAGCATAACGGCGCACGCAAGCGCCGCGGCAAGCGCGCGGGATATTCCTTTTACAAAATGGTAAATGCCCATTTCCTCACCCCTCATGTTACCAATTTTATCACAATACCGCGCCATATGCCATATTGATTTGTTCAAAAATGAATGCTATAATATTGCAAAACAGCAAACAATTCGACAATTGAGGAGGCGCGGCGCATGAAGACGAAAACGAAGATGAAGCCGAGCTGGAAAATATTTTTGTGCATACTCGGCGCGCTGTTCATCATCGGCGCGGCCGCCTTCGGCGTGCTGATGGTAAAGGGCTACGAGATGTACAAAGGAGGCCGTCGCCGAGACGCCCATCGAGGGCTGATGGACGATATACGCGCGCGTCCGGGCGAATTTGTGACCGTGGACGAGCTTCCGCAGATGTACATTGACGCTGTCATCACAGCGGAGGATCGCCGGTTTTACACGCACGATGGCATTGACGTGATCTCCATTGCGCGTGCGGTGCTTGTCGATATAAAGACCATGTCGTTCGCCGAGGGCGGCAGCACCATCACCCAGCAGCTCGCCAAGAATGAGCTGTTCACCCAGCGCAAGCACCTTGAGCGCAAGTTTGCGGAGATATTCGCCGCGCGCGCCATTGAGGACGTGTACACCAAGGACGAGATCTTTGAGATGTACGTCAACTCCATATATTTCGGCAGCGGGTACTACGGCATTTCAAACGCGGCGCTGGGGTACTTTGAGGTCGAGCCGTCGGAGATGAGTGATCTTATTTCCGTTTTTCTCGCGGGGCTGCCCAACGCCCCGTCCGTCTACTCCCCCGACAACAGTGTCTATCTCGCCACACGGCGCATGACCGTTGTTCTGCAGCGCATGATAAACTACGACGTCATCACCGTGGAAAAGGCGGACCAGCTCATGGCAGAGGCGTACAGCATAGCGTTTTTGTGCAATTACGCACCATAAGTAGTAAAAAGGCTGTCCCTGTCTGGACAGCCTTTTACGGTGTCTGCGCGTCACTCATCGAGATGTGTGTCGTCCGAGTCGTCATAGACGACGTCGGAGTAGTCAAGATTATTCCTGTAATAGTCCTTCGCCTTTTTGACATAGCGTGAGATATATGTCACATCGCAGATGTTGAGCACACCGTTGAAGAGAAGGCTTATGCCGAGGAGAATGACGAGCACGTTCGCGCTGGCGTTCGGACTGAATATGAGCACGATGCCCGCCGCGGCGGAGAGCAGCAGCGCCGCAAACGTCAGCCACCAGCCGCCCGCCGAGACATAGCGCCGCGCCTCAAGCACGGTCTGTATCTTGAAAAAGGCTGCCCGCGAGGATGCCAATGCCGACCATGATGCAGATGAAGTTCATCAGCTCCAAGGGATTTGCAATGACTATGACGCCCAGCACCGCGAAGAAGATGCCCATCGCCAGCACATTGCGCGACATGAGCAGCGGGGCGTTGCCCGTGAAGTACACCACCAGCTCCACCGCACCGAACACCAGCAGCCCGGCGCCGAGGATCACGCCCATCGCCGAGAGCGAGAAGCCCGGATAAAAGAGCATCACGAGCCCCAGCACGCACTCCAGCGCGGAGATGATGACATACGAGAGCTTTACGGTTTTCAAAATGCCGTTATCTTTCATCTTTAAAACCCCCCTTTTTGTTTGCTTATATTATAACACACTGTTCCGCTGTTGAAGCTCAAATTTTGTTGAACTGCGGGCATTTTTTAGCTGTTGACTTTTCAGGAATACACGGCTATAATAGCTGCTCACTGTGTATTATTTGCGTGTATTATTATATAGTGTTGTGTGGATATGAGGTTGAGGTTTTTATGGAAAAGAGTGAACAGCTTACACTGCGCAGCTGCGTGATCGGCGACCGCGCGTTTTACAGCCGCGTGCTGACCGTGGTGCTGCCGATAATCGTGCAGAACACGCTCACAAATGTTGTGAGCCTTCTGGACAACGTGATAGTGGGGCAGGTCGGCACGCTGCCAATGAGCGGCGTCGCCATCGTGAGCCAGCTTCTGCTGGTGTACTATCTGTCGATATGGGGCAGCACCGCGGGCGCGGGCATATTCGGCGCGCAGTTTTTCGGCCGCGGCGACATGGACGGCGTGAAGCACACGTTCCGCTTCAAGCTCATCATCTCCGCCGCCATCACGCTCGCCGCGCTGCTGCTTCTGGGCTTCGGCGGGCGCGCGCTTATCACGCATTATATCGCCGCGGACACCTCCCCCGCCGACGCAGAGCTGACGATGCACTACGCGCTGGACTATCTTGACATAATGATGGTCGGGCTTATCCCGTTCGGGCTGACGCAGTGCTACGCCGGAACGCTGCGCGAGAGCGGGGAGACGGTGCTGCCGATGAAGGCGAGCATCGCCGCGATAGCCGTCAACTTTGTTTTCAACGCGCTGCTGATCTTCGGTCTGTGCGGCTTCCCGCGCCTCGGCGTGGAGGGCGCGGCAATCGCAACCGTGCTGTCGCGCTTTGTGGAGCTGGCGATCGTGCTTGTCTCAGTGCACCGCCGGCATGAGCGCTACACCTACTTTTCGGGGGTGTACCGCGCATTCTTCGACATCCCCGGCACGCTCGCGCGCAGCATAACGTCAAAATCTCTGCCGCTTTTGTGCAACGAGCTTCTGTGGAGCATGGGTCAGGCGGTGCTGCTGCAATGCTACAGCGTGCGCGGCATTCAGGTCGTGGCGGCGATGAACATATGCAGCACCGTCGCGCAGATATTCAACACCGCCTATCTCTCCCTCGGCAACGCCACCGGCATCATCGTCGGGCAGGAGCTGGGCGCGGACAGGCTGATAAACGCGCGGCGCACCGCGTGGCGCATGATGGTGCTGTCGCTTATAAGCTGTGTGGTGATGGGGGCGCTGCTCGCGCTGTGCGCGCCGTTCATCCCGCTGATATATAATGTGGAGCACTCCATACGCACCCTCGCGGCGGAGCTTATCCGCGTGTGCGCGGTGTGCATGCCGCTGTTCGGCATCGCCAACTGCTCCTTCTTCACGATACGCTCCGGCGGGAAAACGCTCATGACCTTCCTCTTCGACAGCTGCTTTTCTTGGGTCGTGTCCGTCCCTGCGGCGTACTTTCTCTCGCGCTACTCCGAGCTGGGCATAGTTGAGGTATATCTCGCCGTCAGCGCGCTGGATGTTATCAAGTGCATCATCGGCATAACGCTGCTGAAAAAGGGCATATGGGTGAAAAATATAGTCAAGTGATGCGGTAATGAGGTGCTGTTATGCGTAGACATATCGTTTCCCATTCACATTCGCACGCGATAGAGATGACCTCCGGCTCCATATGGAGGAACCTGCTGGTGTTCAGCCTTCCGCTGATACTCGCGCAGGTGCTGCAGGTGCTGTTCAATCTGAGCGACGTGGCGGTCGCGGGCAAGTTTGCCGACTACAAGGCGCTGGGCGCCGTCGGGTCGACGTCGCTGCTGGTGTCGCTGTTCATCGGGTTTCTGCTGGGCATGGGCAACGGCGTGAACGTGTGCGCCGCGCGCCGCCTCGGCGCGGGCGACGCGCGCGGGACGGAGCGGACGGTGTGCTCGTCGTTCGTGATGTGCGTGCTCATCGGCGTCGTGGTTGGTGTGCTGTGCTTTGCCTTCTCCCGCCCACTGCTGGAGCTGCTGCGCACGAAGGATGAGTTCATCGACGGGGCGGAGCTGTACCTGAAGATTTACGCACTGGGCATGCCCGCGATGGGAATATTCAACTTTGGCAACGGCGTGCTGAGCGCATGCGGCGAAACGAAGCGCCCGCTGACATATCTGACGATCGCGGGCGTACTGAATGTCATCCTCAACCTCTTCTTCGTCATCGTCTGCGGAAAGGCGGCGGACGGCGTCGCCATCGCCAGCGTCATTTCCGAATACCTCTCCGCATTTCTCATTGTGCGCCATCTCGTCATGCGGCGCGACTCATGCCGTCTGCGCTTTTCGCGCGCGTACATAGACGCCGACTGCTGCCGCAGCGTGCTGATGCTGGGCATCCCGTCGGGCATACAGAGCGCGATATTCGCCGTGGCGAACCTCTTTTGTGCAGTCGGGCGTCAACTCGTTCGACGCGATGCTCGTCTCCGGCAACTCCGCCGCCGCGAACGCCGATACGCTCATCTATAACGTGATGGCGGCGTTCTATGTGGGCTGTTCAAGCTTTGTCAGCCGCAACCTCGGCGCGGGGAAGCACGACCGCGTGAAAAAAAGCTACGTCGTGGGGCTGGTGTATTCCTTCGCCGTGGGCTCGCTGCTGGGCGGGCTGCTGCTGATCTTCGGGCGGGAGTTTTTGTCCGTGTTCGCAAACGAGCCGGAGGTCATCGAATGCGGGATGGAGCGCATACACATCATGGGCTGGTCCTACGCCATATCGGCGTTCATGGACTGCACCATCGCCGCGTCGCGCGGCATCGGCAAGACAGTCGTGCCGACGGTGATCGTGATCCTCGGCTCGTGCGTGTTCCGCGTGGCATGGGTGTACACGGTGTTTGCGTACTTCCGCACGATAACGTCACTGTATCTGCTGTACAGCTTCTCGTGGGTGATAACGGCGACCGCGGAGATAACGTACTTTGTCATATGCTACAAGCGCATTGTAAAACTCGCCGAAAGCGGCGTGCATTGAAAGCGGCGGCAGCCTTTTGTGGGCTGCCGCCCCATTTGTTAGCGCTAAGTATTTTACCCTACTTATCCAGCAAACGGGCTGCCTCACATGATTTGAGGCAGCCCGTTCTATATATTTTTCTCAGTTGAGCTTGATGGCGGACTCGATCGCGTCGTGAGCGGTCATCTTGCCGGCGACAACGTCCTGAATGCTGTCGAAGAGCTCGCTCCTGGTCTCGTCCGTGACGGTGTCCTGCACCGCGCCGGAGACGGCGGTAATACTGGCGTTCGCATCAGCTGCGGACTGCTGAAGCCCGTTGAGCCCGGAGGGCTTCGCGCCGTTCGCGAGCGCGGTGAGATCGGTTGTGACGAAGGTGCTGAGCACGTCGTCAGATGTGAGGTATGAGACAAACCCAACAGCGGCGTCACGCTTTGCGGGGTCGTTCCATGCCTTCTCGGTGATGAAATAGCCCATGGAGATGCCGCCTATGGTCTCGGTCGCCTTGCGCCCGCCCTTTGCGGGAACGCAGGAGATGACGTAGTTATCCAGCTCATCGTCGTAGTTCTCCGTGAAGCAGTCGACCCTCCATGACCCATCGATGAGGAATGCAGCCGCACCCTGCCCGAACATATCGACGGTCTCGGCATCATCGGCGGTGAGGGTATTTCTGGGGAAGAAACCGCGCTCGTAAAGCTCCTTTATATCGTCCAGCGCGGCGATCCACTTTGCGGAGACCTCATCCTCGGTAAGCTTGCCGTCCGCGTCAAGTGTGGGTACAGCGAGCTGGTTTTCCACGGTGCCGTTATTCATGACGGCGAACTCAAACCAAAAGTCGGGTGCATCGGCTAGCGAGCATGCGATGGGGATATAGCCGTTGTCGAGAATGATCTGGCAGTCGGCAAGGAACTGCTCCCATGTGTAGTCAGCACCGGGGACGGCAACGCCGCAGGAATCAAGCACGGACTTGTTGACGAACATGTTCTCCCAGAAGCCGTAGGACGGGACGGCGTAATTCTTGCCGTCGGCGGAGGCAGGCATCATGCTGTTCTTCATGTTGGCGGCATAGTCGGGGTACTCTGCGCGGATGGTATCGATGGAGACGACCTTCCCGGCGGAGATGAGCGGCTCGGCGTCGGCATTGGTGAAAAACAAGAGCACGTCAGGCTCAGCGCCGGTCTCGAAATCAGCGAGGACCTTCGCCTTCCACGCCTCGCTGGCGGCAGCGGAAGCGTCGTTGACCGTGTTGCCGGTCGCGGCCTCGTAACCGGCGACAGCCTGCTCATAGCTTCGGCGGCTGCCGTCGCCGACACCGTAAGATGTGACAACATTGATGGTGACGGACTCCTCCGCCGCCTCGACGGGAGCCACGTCAGCGGCAGCGTCAGTCTCTGCTGAGGCCGTATCGTCAGCGGGAACGGCAGTCTGTCCGCAGGCGCACAGCGCAAATACCGTGACGAGCGCAAGAAGCATTGCTGACAGTCTTTTCATGTTTTTTTCTCCTAACATATAAAATCTTTCGGTCAATACTCCACCTATAACTGCGGCGCGCCGGTAATGTGCGTTTTTACAGCTTCAGAAACTCTCTCCACCGCGCAATATACCCCTGCGCGGTCTCGTCGGTCTCCGCCTCCGCCGCCATGCGCAGCAGCGGCTCCGTGCCGGAGAAGCGGCAGATGACCCAGCTGCCGTCCTTGAAATAGACCTTGCAGCCGTCCTCGCGGCTGATATGGTCGACGTTTTCAAACGCCGGGCACGCCATCTGCTCAAAGAGCAGCGACTGAAGCTCCGCCTTGCGCTCGTGCGTCATGGTGAACGACGCCTCGGCGTAAGCAAGCTCGCCGTAGAGCGCGCAGATCTCCTCATAAAGCGCGGAGAGCTTCTTGCCCGTGACAGCCAGCATCTCCACCAACAGCGCCGCGGCATATATGCCGTCCTTGCCGGAAATATGCCCCTTCACCGCAAGACCGCCGGACGACTCGCCGCCGATTATCGCGTCCGTCTCCGTCATCTTCGCGGAGACGTATTTGAACCCGACAGGTACCTCGTAGCATTTCTGCCCCAGCCCCTCCGCCACACGGTCGAGCAGGTGCGTGGTGGAGTTATTGCGCACGCACGGCCCGCTCCACCCGCGGTATTTCACAAGGTAGTAGTACAGCAGCACGAGCAGCTTGTTCGGGTGGACGAAGTGTCCCTCATCGTCGATAACGCCGAGACGGTCGGCATCGCCGTCGGTGGCGATGCCGAGGTCGCAGCGGTAGCGGTCGAGCACGAGCGCCGAGAGCGGACCCATCGTCTCCTCATTCGGGGCGGGGAGCTTCCCGCCGAAGAGCGTGTCATGCCGCTCGTGGATTATCTCAAGGTCGCACCGGCAGGTCATGAGTATCATGCTCAAGCAGGTCTGGCTCACGCCGTACATGGGGTCGAGCGCTATTCTCAGTTGCGCCTTTTTTATCGCCTCAACATCTATCGCGGCAAGGATGCTGTCGATATAATCGTTCGAGGGGTTCTTCTCCGTGACCATGCCGCGCTCAAGCGCCGTGTCATAGTCCACGCTCTTCACGTCCGCCTCGGTGAGCTTTGCGATCTCGTCCTCTATCTTCGCGGTGACGGTGCGGTCAGCGTCGCGCCCGCCGGCGGTGAACACCTTTATGCCGTTATATATCGCGGGGTTATGGCTCGCCGTGACCGCCATGCCGTAGGGCATATTGCGCGTTTTCACCACGAACATCATCAGCGGCGTGGGCGAGGAGCGGTTGATCATGTACACGCGGAAGCCGTACCCCGCGAGCACCTCCGCCGCCCAGTGCGCCGACTCCTTGGAGAGAAAGCGCCGGTCATAGCCCACGCAGATCTCCGCGCCCCCGTGCCCCTCACGAAGCATGAGCTGGCACAGTCCCGCCGTGAGCAGTCTTATGTTTGCCTTTGTGAATTCGTCCGCGATTATCGCGCGCCATCCGCCGGTTCCGAATCTGACCATTTTTCTTACCTCATCCCATTATTACTTCTGCCGTGCACACACCGCTATCTGGCAGCACGGGCAGTTTATCAACAAGTCTGCCTTCGGCGCAGTACGCCCAGCCGTTCTCCTCATATTGTCCATCTAAAGTATATCATTCCCGCGCGCCCTTTTCAATGCGCCGTTGTTCACATACGCGCTCTTTTTTTATTTTCTCCCATGTGGTATATTAGGTGCGGAAGTGATGTATATGGTCAGCAAAAACAGCAGGCGGCGCGCTGTCGGCGTCGTCCTGCTGGTGATATATGTATTGATCTGCGCCGCGCTCGCGGTGTGGCAGTTTGCCTCTGGCGTGAAAACACTGCGCGCCATGCGCGCGGCAGGAACGGAGGCAGAGGATATACTGCCCTCTGCCTCTCCCGCGCTGTCAGCAGAGCCAACACCGTTGCCCGCCGCATCGCCCGCCGCCACGGCGTGCGTGCATTCCTACGGGGAGTGGGTCACGGTCGTGCCGGCCACGGCGACCTCAAACGGACTTGATACGCGCGAGTGCGTATACTGCGGCGCGGTGGAGGAGCGCGTCACCAATCCCGCGCCCACGATCGACACCTCCCCCGGCAATGAGTCGATAAAAACCATGTTCTCCCTCATCAACGCCGAACGCACGGCGGCGGGGCTGCCCGAGGTATACTACTGCAATGATATTCAGCCCGCCGCGGACCTGCGCGCGGCAGAGCTGAACGAATACTACGACATGCAGCATAACCGCCCCCGACGGGCGCGAGGCGGTCACGGTGTTCGCCGACCTCGGCATCACCTACACCATGGCGGGCGAAAACTACACTCTCGGTCCGCCGACGGCGGAGCTTGCTATGGAGGCGTTCATGAACTCCGAGGGACACCGCGCGCTCATTCTCAACGCCAATGCCGCCGGTGTGGCGCTGTCCGTCGCTCCGAACGACGAGTTCGGGCTGTCGTGGGTGCAGATATTTGTGTACTAGCGCCTCAGCCTATCACCCCCGTCAGCCATAGCACGAGTGCCGCCGCCGCGGCAATGAGCACAAAAAGGACGATGCGCGCGATGAGCGTCGCGCCGTCCGCGCTCTCCGGGAGCGCCGTGCGGGTATACTCCTCCGCCGCCTCGCGCGCCTGACACATGAGCGCGGCGCGGCTGACGCCGGACTGGGTGAAATAATCGTCGCGCAGGATGAACACCGCCTCGGAGAACATCCCCTCCGGCGGGTGCACAACAATAACATTGCGCATATTTCCCCGCAGTGCGCCGCCTTGCGGCGCGCGGTGGGGCTTTTTCTGCCCGCGGCGGCAGCGCCGCGCGGACAGCGCGTCCAGAAGGTCGAATATTCCCCGGCGTATCCGCTCTATCATACGCGCTCCTCCACCCGCACCGTGACGACCGTCATGTCGTCGTTCGCGCCGTAGAGCTTTTCCGCCTCCTTCAGCGTTGAGCGCGCGAGCGCCTTCATGTCCTCAAAGCCCTTGCCGAGAAGATTTTTTATCCACTCGTCGTCCGTGTCCACTATCACGCCGTCCGACGCGATGACGGCGGTGCACCCCGGCTTGAGGCGCATGCGCACGATGTCCGGCGCTGTCCCCTCCCCTGCGTCCAGCCCTGCGGCAAGGGTCTCTCCTTTATGCGGTGCACGCCCTTGGGCGAGCTGACATACGACGGCGCCGCGCCGTATTTATAAAAGCTCGTGTCACCGGTGAAAAGGTCGACGCACATGAGGTCCACCGTGGCATAGCCCCAGCTGTCCTGACTTTTTCAGCAGCATGACGGAGTTGAGTATCTTCATCGCGGCGGCCGGGTCAACGCCGGAGCGCAGGAATTTTTCCAGTATGGCGACGACCTCGCCGCTGTCGCGCGCCGCCTCGTCGCCCGTCCCCATCCCGTCGGAGAGGATGACGCACAGCACGCCCTCGTCGGTCTTGAAATACGTCCCCTTGTCGCCGCTGACCTTCTCCCCGCGCTTTTTTTCATCGCCGCGATGCCCACCGACACCGCCAGCGGCTCCGCCTCCAGCAGCGTCAGGCGCGAGAGTGCGCCGTCCTCCTCCGTCGGCAGGCACAGCCGCACGCCGACAACAGAGGAAAGGCGCTCCAGATAGTCCGGGTGCTTTGTCAGCGGGGTGAGCCTCCCGCTCTCTATCACGACGCGCACGCGCCCGCTCCCGTCGCGGTACACCGCCGCCTCCGCGTCGATGTCAAGGCTTTTGAGATAGCGCACGAGCCTCCGCTCCGCCAGCGGGTCCGAGCCGCTGAGACTGCCCAGCTCCTCCGCCACGCGCGATAGCACCTCCGCAATGTCGCTGTACACCTCCCACGCGGCACTGCGGCTCTCCTTGAGGTGCGCCCTCAGCGCCCGCCGGTAGGACAGCGCTCTCAGCTCGCCGTTCACCGCCGCGACGAATGCGTCCATCCCCTCGCAGCGCTCGCGGAAGTACCCCGGCAGGTCAAGCGCGGTGAGCGTGCCGTGCTCGGTCATGGCGTGGGTCGCATCGTTCATGGCGGAGAGCGTGTCCATGTATTCCGTGTTCCAGCAGCGGTTTTTGTACTTGCACCTGACGCAGACCTCGTCCGCCGCGCGGTCGAACACGCGCGCGATGTTCTCGTCGTTATACGGCTCCTCAACGTTTTTGCGCACCGTCTCCACAAGGTCGGCATAAGCCTCGCTCAGGTTTTTCACGCGCCCCGCCACGAAGCGCCGCAGCCCGGTCTCCCCCGTGCCGCGCTCCGTATATTGCAGCATCAGCCCAGCGCCGTTGAGCCACGACGCGGGCAGCAGCATGAAAACCGCGCACGCACTGCCCGTCTCTATCCCGACGCTCAGCCATCTTCCCGCATCCCACGCGCACACGACTGCCAGCGCCATGCCGAGGAGGAAAGAGAGCGCGAATATCACGCGCCCATGCTTGCCGAACACGCCCGACAGCAGCCCCGCGAACGCATACGCCATCGTGTAAAACGGCGCGAGCGCGCAGGACATGTCCATCGCCAGCCCCAGCACCGTGCCGACCGCCGCGCCCGTGAGCATTCCGCCCTTCATTGCCGAGGTCATCACCAGCACCAGCGCCGCCGCGCGCCCGACGGACACCGTGCCCGCCACGGTCACGCGCGCAAAGCTCATCAGCACGCACGCCGCCATTATCATCGCCGACACACTGTGGCGCAGCTCCGCCGTCTCCGTCGTGCGCAGGTCGTTCGACAGCGCCTCGCGGAAGAAATATGCGCCGCCGAAGGCAAGCGCCGTCTCCAGAAACAGCTGTGCATAGAGCGGCACCGTCCCCGGCGCGGCAGAAAAGCTGCCGAGAAAGCCCGTCAGCGCCATGACCGCCGCCGCGGCACACGGCATGAAGAAATCCCGCTTGTACGCCGCAAGCTCCTGAAACACGAACGCCACCGTGTACACGAGCACCGATGCCGCGACATAGCGTATGCCCCACTCCACGCCGCCGCTGAGCACATACCCCAGCGACGCGCCCACAAGCGCGAACACCCCGCTCAGCCCCGCGCCGGAGCACGCCACCATCGCCATGCCAAGCGGCGCGCCTCCGCCGCCGACACGCGCGCACGACATCATCATGCCAAGCCCCATGTACACCGCGCACCGCGCCGCCATATAAAACCGCGGGTCGACCCGCCGCCGCGCCGCCGCGCCGGTGATCTCCGCCAGCTTACCCAGACCTCCTGTTTGCATTTCCGCCCCTCCGTTTAGGTTTACATAAGTTAATAATTATTATAGTTATGTAATTCAAAGAAGGCTGTCGCTACGCGCTGTAAAAATATATTTCTTTGCGGTGAGAAATGGGTGAAAATGAGCAGCGCGCGGCACGCCATGCCTTGACAGCGCGCCGCGCGGAGAATATAATCCTTGCAGACATAAGCACAGCACAGGAGGGCGCGGAATGCAGGATTTTACACATTTCAACGATCAGGGCAGAGCCAAAATGGTGGATGTCGGCGAGAAGCCGGAGAGCGTGCGCACGGCGGTCGCCGCGGGGCGCGTGCTCGTCAACGCCGCGACGTTCTCGCTCATCAAGAGCGGCGGGATGAAGAAGGGCGACGTGCTGACCGTGGCGCAGGTCGCGGGCGTGATGGGCGCAAAGCGCACACCTGAGCTTATCCCAATGTGCCATCCCGTGGTTATAGACGGGATAGACCTCGCGCTCTCGCTCGACGAGGAGCGGTGCAGCGTGGAGATACGCGCGACGGTGTCCTGCGCGGGGCGCACGGGCGTTGAGATGGAGGCGCTGAGCGCGGTGAGCGCCGCGGCGCTGACGGTGTACGACATGTGCAAGGCGGTGCAGAAGGACATGGTCATCGCCGACATCCGCCTTCTCAGCAAGACCGGCGGCGTGCACGGCGACTTCCGCCGCGAGGAAGAATAAAAAACTGCTCCCCCGGCACGGCCTAACCGCCATGCCGGGGGAACTTCGCGCTCGGCTCAGCCGAGCCTTTTTGTTTTTTCGTAAGCGGCGTTGACCGCGGCAATGCACGCGGCGCGGAACGCGCCGTCCTCCAGCGCCGCCACGCCCGCAATGGTGCTGCCGCCGGGAGAGCAGACCTCGTCCTTGCTGCTCCGGTGCTTACCGGAGCTCAGCACCATCTCCGCGCTGCCAATGAGCGTCCGCGCGGCGTAGTCCAGCGCCTTCGCGCGCGGCAGACCGCACTTCACCGCCCCATCCGCGAGCGCCTCGATAAACATATACACATAGGCCGGGCCGCACCCGGAAACGGCGGACGCGGCGTCTATAAGGCGCTCGTCCAGCGCGTCGAGCGCGCCCGCCGCGGCGAGCAGCGCCTCAAAGCCGCGCTCCTCTTCCCCGCTGACGCGGTCATTCGCGCAGTGCAGGATGAGCCCGCTGCCGACGGCGCAGGGCGTGTTCGGCATGATGCGTATTATCTTCTTCCCGCCCAGAAGCTCCTCCAGCCGCGCGAGCGTCACCCCCGCGAGCATGGACACGAACACCGCGCCGCTTGCGGCAATGTCCGGCGCGAGCGGCGCCGTCACGCGATCTATCATCTGCGGCTTCACGCCGAGGAAAACGTACCGGCTCTCGCGCAGTATCTCCTGCGCCACAGCGGCGGTGCAGCCGATGCGCTCCGCCGCGCGGGCGGTGCTCTGCGGCGTTGAGCAGGACACTGCGACCCTCTCCCCACCCGCAGTCTTCGCCGCGGCTTCGGCCAGCGCGCCGCCCATGCTGCCCGCGCCGATAAATCCGGCTTCATATTTATACATTTCGCTCTCTCCTATCTGACCTGTCCGTCGCCTTTTATAATGTATTTATACGTGCTCAGCTCGTCCAGCCCCATAGGGCCGCGCGCGTGGAGCTTCTGCGTGGATATGCCCATCTCGCAGCCGAGACCGAACTCCCCGCCGTCTGTGAAGCGTGTGGAGGCGTTGATGTACACCGCCGCGCTGTCCACCCCGGCGGCAAAGCGCGCCGCCGCGGTCTCGCTCTCGGTGACTATGGCGTCGCTGTGGTGCGTGGAGTGCCGCGCGATATGCGCGATGGCCGCGTCAAGGTCGTCCACCACCGCGACAGCGAGGATATAATTCAAAAACTCCGTGTCAAAATCCTTCTCCGACGCGGGGACGCCGTCGATGATCTCCGCCGCGCGTTTGTCGAGCCGCAGCTCAACGGCGGGCAATCCCCGCGCGCGCCGGTCATCCACCAGCGCTTTTTTCAGCATCGGCAGGAAACGCGGCGCGGCAGCGGCATGGACAAGACAAACCTCCTCCGCGTTGCAGACCGAGGGGCGGCTCGTCTTCGCGTTCACGATTATCCGCACCGCCTTGTCAAGGTCCGCCGCTTCATCGACGTACACATGGCATATTCCCGTTCCCGTCTCGATGCAGGGGACAGTCGCGTTTTCAACGCAGGCGCGGATAAGCCCCGCGCCTCCGCGCGGGATGAGCAGGTCGACAAGCCCCGTCGCCCGCATGATCTCGTTCGCGCTCTGATGGCTCGTGTCCTCGACAATGTTGACGATATCCGGGTCCCCGCCCGCGCCGCAGATCCCGCGCTTGAGCGCTGCGACTATCGCGGTGCAGCTTTCAAACGCCTCCTTGCCGGAGCGCAGCATGCACACGTTCCCGCTCTTTATCGCCAGCGCCGCCGCGTCGGACGTGACGTTCGGGCGGCTCTCGTATATGATCGCGACGAGACCGAGCGGCACCTGCTTTTTGTAAATATGCATCCCGTTTTTGTGCACGGTCTCTGATATTATCCGTCCGGTGTGGTCGGGCAGCGCCGCGGCGGCGCGGATGCCCTCCGCCATGCCGCGTATGCGCTCCTCGTCCAGACGGAGCCTATCGAGCATGACCTCGGATATATGCCCGCGCGCCCTGTCCATATCGCGCCCGTTCGCCGCGAGTATGTCCGCGCAGCCGTCCTTGAGCGCATCCGCCATGCTGAGAAGGATGGCGTTTTTCTCCTCCGCCGAGGCGTTGGCGATGCTGCCCCATGCCGCCTTTGTCTTTTTTATTATCTCAAGTGTGGTCATTTCAGCGCTCCTCCTTATTTTTGTGTGCCAGAAACCTCGTGCCGACGCTTTTCCCGTCGACTATATCGTACAGCACCTCCGGCTTCTGCCCGTTGGCTATCACCATCTCGCATCCGTGCTCCGTCGCGATGGACGCGGCGCGCAGCTTCGTCACCATGCCGCCCGTGCCGAGATTTGAGCCGCTGCCCCCCGCGAGGGACATTATGTGCTCATCGAGCACCGCGACCTCGGCGATGAGCCGCGCGTCCGGGTTCGTATGAGGGTCGCTGTCATACAGCCCGTCAATGTCCGACAGAATGATCAGCAGCTCCGCCGACACCTGCGCCGCGACCTCTGCGGAGAGCGTGTCATTGTCGCCGATCACTATCTCATCCGTGGACACCGTGTCGTTCTCGTTTATGACCGGCAGCGCGCCGAGCTGTAAAAGGCGCTCGATCGTGTTGTGAAAGTTGCTCTTTCTCGTCCCTGCGTCGGCAATATCCGGCGCGGTGATAAGGAGCTGGGCGACGATGTGGTTATACTCAGCAAAAAGCTTATCGTAAAAATACATCAGCTCGCACTGCCCCACTGCCGCTGCCGCCTGCTTTGTGGGCATATCCTTCGGGCGCTCGCCCAGGCTGAGCTTGCCAACACCCATGCCTATCGCGCCGGAGGACACGAGAATGCTCTCATACCCGGCGTTTTTCAGGTCGCTGAGCACCTTGCACAGCCGCTCCATCCGCTGGATATTCAGCCGCCCCGTGGAATGCGCCAGCGTTGATGTTCCGACCTTGACAACTATCCTCATTTATCGCCGCTCCCTTCTTGACATCCTGAACCCTATACGCTATAATACTACCTAGGTTTTTACATAAAGTTACAAATTTATAAATGATATATTAGCACGTCCGGCGCGAAATTGCAACATTTTTCTGCACGGATGGGAAAGGCAAAAATGAAGCACCATATTATTGTAAAGTTTACGGCGGACGTTGCGGACAAGGGCGCGCTCATCGGCGAGATACGCGCGATGTTTGAGAGCGAGGCAAAGCCGGAGGGCGTCGAGGGTTACAGCTTTATCGAAAACTGCGTTGACCGCCCGAATCGGTACGACCTCATGATAATCGTGCACATGCCGCGCGAGGCGCTCGGCACGTGGGACGCATCCGCTGTGCACAAGCGCTGGAAGAGCGACTTCGGCAGCCGTGTCGCGCAGAAGGCGATCTTCGACTGCGAGTGAGGGCGGAGGATTGACGCGGGCTATAAGCACAGGAACTTTATCGTTATAATACGTACCCCCAATAAGCGAACACAAAAATGTGATAGCTCATTGGGGGTACGTTTATGTTATTTAGCGTCAGAGTTTACTTCTTTCTCGGAGGACCGCAGCTTTCCCGGACTTCGAGATGATACGGAAGCATGAGGCGCACAGGGGTTTTATGACCTTTGTTTATCCTGTCCACAAGCAGCTTTGTCGCGTGCTGCCCCATCTCCTCGATCGGTATATGAATGGTTGTCAGCGGCGGCGTGAGATATTTTGCCGTCTCGATATTGTCCACGCCTATAACGGATATATCCTTCGGTATGGAAAGCCCGCTCTCCTGAAAGGCGCGCATTGCGCCCACAGCCGTAATGTCATTTGCACAGAACACCGCAGTAACATCTGGCGCGGCGGTCAACAGCTTCTTCGCACCGTTGTAGCCGCCGTCATACGACAAAAGCGCATTGGACACGAGCGAAGAGTCAGTCGGCAGCTTGCCGTCGATCATCGCATCGCGGTAGCCTATATACCGTATCTCATCGCGGGCTTCACCGATATAGCCGATGCGCTTGTGACCAAGACCTATGAGATGTTCGACCGCGGCCTTGCTGGCCTCGCGCCCATCACAGATGACCTGATCACATTCCGGCTGGGAATAGTTGAGCCCGACATAGCAGATATTTTTGAAGTGTTTTCTCAGCAGCTGCGTGATGGCCTTATCGCAGCGTCCAAGAATAACAAGCCCGCACGCATCGCTGTTCGCCAGCGAGCGTCTGGTGGTCTCATCCTGCAGCGCGAGAGGGGTATAGGAATAGCGCAGAACATAGTTCAGCCCAAGTGCCTCGACCTCGACCGCACGCGCAAGCTCAGAAAAGAACTGATCCTTTGAGTAAAACAGTGTGCGCCCAAAAAAGCACTCTATCGTTCCGTCAGCGCCGTGGCGCGTCTGCTCATGCCCAGAGCGGAGGCTCTGCGCCGCACTGTTAGGGACATAGTTCGTTTTGCGCACAATATCCCATATGCGGTCCTGCACTTCCTTGGAGGCCACGCTCTTGCCCTTGTTGTTTATGACTCTCGAAACAGTGGATATGGAGACATTTGCCTCTTTTGCAATTTCCTTGAGTGTCATAGGTCTACCTCCATTGCGGCATACTTACTATGCCATAGTATGGGCAGCGTGGGATCAGCCTTCGCCCTTCATGCTCAGATGCACCGCCGCGGTGGTGAATGTTTTCGGAAGGGAAAGGATATTCGGCTGATCGCCGACATACTTCTTCATTGCGTCCGCAAGCGCCTCTTCAACAGTGGCGCGGGTCTTGAGACCCATGCCTCTGGCATAGCCGGGCTCCTTGGCGCCAACTATATAGATCGCCGCCGTGTTCGCCTCTGCGAGATGACCGCAGCTCATCATCGAGAAGCCGTGATAGGGGTGAAACGCGCCGTGGAAACGGTAACGCTCGATATACTCGGGGCGCTGCGCAAACAGTTCACCGTATTTTTGCCATATCAGGGAGCGTCTGGCACCCGGAAGTGAACAGCTTATAGAGTTCTCTGGAATACGGCCAGCGTTCATCATTAAAGAAACCGTCGCACGCGCTGGCGCAGATGAACACGCACCTGTCGCTCATAATACGCTTATGGCGTATGACCTGGGCGGAAAGCGCCTGCATTAGCTGGATGGGGTTTGTGCCCATTCCGTTGCCGTAATGGAAGTCCTGCGGCATACCGAACACTATTACGTCGTACTTTTTCTCTGCCCAGGGGACATATGTGCGCTTGTCGGCGATCTCCCACGAGAGGGGCTGCATTTCCTTCGCCCAACCACTGAATATAGCTATCTGGCGGCTCTTGGAGTCGAGCACCGCATCGCAGCAGAAAAAACTTCTTGCCCATGCGCTCCTCCATGTACATGCCGATCTCGTCAAACTTCGTGCGCATGAGGGAGTGCGTCGATACGGGGACAAAATCCTTGCGGTGCATGACGGAGGGCACATGGTGCGTTGCGATGCTCTTCCAGTGAGTGATGCCGGTGGCGCAATGCTTGTATCCGCCGGAATAGCCGCCGTAGGGGTTTCCCTGCGTATGTCCGATGAGAATGGCTATATCCGAATCGTATACAAGCTTATTCATTATAACACGGTCGCCGCGCGGCGTTGTGCCGAGATCCACAAGATTATCGTAATCCTCGGAGTCATGGCTGGTGACGCGGCCGATAGAATTGAACTCATCATATAGGTCATCGCCGAGTATCTGACGCGCTTCCTTTTCGTTCGTTCTCGGGTGCAGGCCGTTGGAGAAGAGGAGCGTGATGTTGTTCTTGTCAACACCGGCGGCGTACAGCTCGCCGAGGATGACGCGGATGGATACCTTGCGGTGACTTGTCGGCTGGCAGCCACCCTTGACAATGTCGGGAATAATTATAACAACACGGCTTCCCTTATGCGCCAGCTCCGAAAGAGGCGGCATACCGATAGGATTTCTCACAGACTTGAGCGTCTCTTCATAAAGGCTCTCTTCCGGGAGGCACTCCGGGTCAGGGTAGCTGACACCGGGGACAAAAATGTCGGTGTATTCGGGGAGTTCCGCTGTCATCATGCCTCTCCCGTACTCAAAATCCAACTTCATAATAACACAATTCCTTTCTGTATAAAAAACTGAAAACCAAGGTTTTTTACTATATGATTAAGTGTTTTTCGGTTACACAAAAATTTTACGCTACAAGAAAGCAAACAGCAACGCTTTTTCACGCAAACGTTTGTGCGAAAAAGCGCAGTTTTTGTGCTGTATGTACGAATATTTTGCGTTGTTTTTATCTGTATTGACGAAGGCGTTGTGAAACACGCAAAATACATGCAAGCAGTTTTTGGTGTATATGCTCAAAAAACGGGGCAAAAAATATAAATTTCTGGAAACCGCTCAAACGTTTTCACAAAAGCATCAGGCTTTTGTCCTCCCATCTTAATATAATCATAACAGGCAGACTAAATCTGTGCAAAACGGGCAAAGCAAACACGGAACAAAATGAGGAGAAGCTATGCGAAAAATAAAAAAGTATCATGGTGTGATCCCACCCATCATCACGCCGGTAGATGAGCACGAAAATGTTGACGAACAGGGCTTCCGCGCACTTATCGACCACTGTATTGACAGCGGCGTGCACGGCATGTTTGTCGGCGGGACAAACGGCGAGACGATGGCTCTCACCGCGGCTGAAAGAGACAGAGCAATAAAAATCGCGGTCGACCAATGCCGCGGCCGCGTGCCGGTAATGTGCGGCGTAATGGACTGCAGCACGCGCAGAGTCGTGGACAACATAAAGCGCATGCAGGACCTTGGCGGCGACTGCGCGGTCATAACCAATGTGTTCTACGCCCGGCACAACACACAGGCTGAGACGATCCGTCATTTTGAAAAAATTGCAAACGAGACTGACTGCGACCTCGTTCTTTACAACATTCCGCCTTTCACTGGCATGAAGATCGAAGTTCCGACCGTCCTTGAGATATGCAAGATAGATAAAGTCAAGGCATACAAGGACAGCTCCGGCGTTTTCGAAGACTATCTCAAGGTTCTGCGCCGTCTTGAAAACACAGATATTTCCGTGCTTCAGGGAATGAACCCGTACTTCGTCTCCAGCGTTCTGCTCGGCGGCGACGGTACTGTTCCCGCAGCTGCGCCCGTATTCCCCGAAATATATGTGGAAGCATACGATGCAGGTGTTGCAGGCGATATTGAGCTTTGCAAGAAGTACGAGGTTATAATAGAAGAGATTGGGCGCATGCTCGCCATGTCGAAGAACAACATGGCTGTCAACAAGTTTGCGGCATCCACGCTCGGCTTCACCGATAAGCGCGTCATATCTCCGTTCGAGCCGATCACCCGGATGAGGAGAAGAACGTTCTCCTCCAGATGGAGAAGATACGCCGGATGCACGCGGAGCTCAAGGCATCACTTTGATTTCAGGAGGAAATGTTGATGTTATCAAAAGAAGAAATAAAAAGTCTGAAAATCTTTGCCGCTGACATCAGGATCCAGTGCATGGAGCAGTTCAGGGCTATCGGTGTCGGTCACGTCGGCGGCAGCATGTCCATATGCGACCTTATGGCCTGCCTCTACGGCAAGCTCATGAGAGTTGACCCGGCAAACCCGCGTTGGGAGGAGCGTGACAGAATAATCGTGTCCAAAGGGCATTCCGGTCCCGCGATGTATGCGACGCTCGCGCTCAAGGGTTTTTTCAACAAGGAAGAGCTCAAAACCATAAACCGCCTCGGCACTCGTCTGCCGAGCCATACCGACCGCAACCGCACCCCCGGTGTGGACATGACCACTGGCTCCCTCGGTCAGGGCTTTTCCAGCGGTCTCGGCATAGCCATGGGCTGCAAGCTGAAGAACATTGACAACTACACTTATATAATTCTTGGCGACGGCGAGCTTGGCGAAGGACAGGTATGGGAGTGCGCAATGTTCGCGCCCGCGAAGAAGCTCACCCGCGTCATCGCCTTTGTCGATGCCAACGGGTATCAGCTCGACAGCACGACCGACGACGTTCTCGCCCTCGGCGATGTCAGGAAAAAGTTTGAGGATTTCGGCTGGGCGGCATTTGATGTTGCTGACGGCAACGATGTTGCCCAGATATGCGACACTGTAGAGCGCGCAAAGCTTATAGAGGACAAGCCCAAGCTCATCGTGCTGCACACGGTCAAGGGGCTCGGCTGCGCCGCGGCGCTTGACCCCACGATCCCGACGAACCACAACATGGGCGTTTCACCGGAAATTGCGGATGCCACCATCGCAGAGCTGGAGCGCGTAAAGGAGGAATTGGCATGAACGTGAAGCTTCTCCCCGAAATAGTGAAGGACACAAAGCAGATGCGCGCCCATTACAGCGCCGGCATCGTAAAATGATAGAGGACGGCAAACCGGTCATCGCCCTTGATGCAGATCTCATGCGCGCCGTTGGGCTGCTGCCGTACAAAAAATTCTCACCCCGAGAACATATTCGACTGCGGCATTGCAGAGGCAAATATGATCGGCGTTGCCTGCGGTCTGTCGGCAGAGGGCTTCGTCCCCTTTGCTCACAGCTTCGCGGCCTTCGCGTCGCGCCGTGATTTTGACCAGGTCTACATGAGCGGCGGGTACGCAAAGCTCAATGTTAAGGTCGTCGGCAGCGACCCCGGTGTTGCCTCCGCGCTCAACGGCGGCACGCACCAGGCGAATGAGGACATGGCGCTCATGCGCGCCATCCCCAACATGACCGTCATAGATTTCACCGATGCGGCAATGCTGAACAACCTTCTGCCCAAGATAGCAGATGCCTACGGTATGTTCTACCTGCGCCTTTTCAGGCTTGAGGCGGAGCGTATATATGACGACAGCAGCGATTTTGAGATCGGCAAGGCCGTCACCTGCCGCCAGGGCAGCGACGCCACCATCATCGCGTGCGGGCTTGAGGTTGCTGAGGCAATAAAGGCATCCGACATGCTGCGCCGCGAGGGGATCAGCGTGCGCGTTCTGGACATGTTCACGGTAAAGCCCATTGACAGAGCCGCCGTTATTGCCGCCGCAAGAGAGACCGGAGCGATCGTCACCGCGGAGAACCACAATGTCGTCGGCGGTCTGGGTGCAGCCGTGGCGGAGGTCGTCTGCGATGAATTCCCCGTTCCAATGGGGCGCATCGGCATTCAGGACATTTACGGAGAAGTCGGCTTTACGCCGCTGCTTATGGAACGCTTTAAGCTAACCGCGGCAGACATCGCCGAAAAGGTGAGAGAGACGATAGCAAAGAAGTAAAGGAGCTAAAAAAGTGACTGACAGAATCTTGTGCACAGTGGCGACCGCGCTGGGCAAGAGCACGCCCATCGTTCAAAACGACCATGATTACGCTGTGCGCGTACTCAACCACCAGATCAGTGCTGAACTCTGTGCGGATATCCGCGCATTCTCCCCCGCCGCTTTCGGTGTAACGGACTACTTCAAAAAGGTCGTGGACGACTTCAAGGTCGCTCCCGGCGAGACACCGGCCGGCTACCGCGTGGAGTACAAGCTTGGCGAGGACAATGTCCTGCGCGCCGACCTCCACCGCGACATTTCCTATGAGAAGAACGGTCTCAAGCGCCCGACGAATGTACTGTTTTCCGCGGACTCCGCAAACCCCTACGAGGTGGAGCACGTAAAGGACATGATATCCAACCTCACCTGCAACCCCGCCATCATCTACAATATGTTCCTCAACAATCCTCAGGCAAATGTCGGCGGCAAGTTCAAGGACAGGGACGAGGTAATGCGCGCCATAGGCGATATGCTTGGCCCGGGCTGCGATATCAGCGTTGAGCTCAACGACCCGTTCAGCTCCAGCGAGAGCGAGATACTCGAAGAGGCCGCACGCTTTAAAGAGATACTCGGCGAGCACCGCGTCATCATCAAGGTTCCGCACACCGGCGCCGTGAACGCGAAAAATGTGTCCGAGCTTATGACCGGCGACAAGCTTTTCTCCCGCCGCTATAATCAGGGGGACAGTCGAGGATTATTTCCGCGGGCACAACATGGCGCTCATGCTGCACGAGCATGGCTACCGCGTCAACTTCACGCTCATGTTTGAGCCGTATCAGACGCAGCTCGCGCTCCAGGCGCGCCCGACGTTCATCAACAGCTTTGTCATGTTCCGTCAGGAGCAGAGCACGCAGATGTCCAGTCTGTGCACCGCATGGGAAGAGACCGGCGACAAGCTTTATCTTGAGCAGCTGCGCGAGTACATGGTCAAAAACGACTATCTGAGTTCCGCCGAAGCCGGATGCGATCTCAGCTTTGCTTATATCCGTGCGAGAGACGTTCTCAAGTATCGCGGTTATTATCATAATCCGAACGCGGACGGGCTCGACGGCATCCGCCACAATCTCAGAGTGCTCCGTGATGCGAATCTCCCCGACACGCGCCTTATTATCTGCAACTTCCAGAGCGAGTATGTCTACCCGTATGTTGACCGCATGCTCATGGAGCCGGAGTTCAAGGACATGACCGACCGCGTAGTCGTCACCGCACCTCCGGCACTGCTCGGCGAGTACACGACAAACGCACTTGTCACGCAGTTCCACAGGCGCTTTATGAACGCCGCGAACGGCGCAAAGTAAACAGCTGAGCCTCGTCTCAGTGAAAATAAAAAAACTTTTAAGGAGAAAAACATGAAAAAGCGTATCGTTTCCCTGCTGCTCGCTCTGGTAATGGTGTTCGCACTGTGCGCATGCGGCAGCTCCCAGCAGACCACCGCAACTGACACCAACGCAGCCGACACCTCCGCCCCTGCTGCTGACGCAGCCCCGGCGGAAGAGGTGAACTACCCGACCAAGGAGATCACCCTTGTTGTTCCGTTCGCGGCCGGCGGCGGCAACGACCTCGTTGCGCGTCTCTTTGCCGAGTACGCAAAGAAGTACTGCGACCAGCCCTTCGTCATTGTTAACCAGGGTGGCGGCGGCGGTGTTCCCGCAACTGCCGAATACCTTGCGAAGCCCGCTGACGGCTACACTGTGATCTACGCCGCATCCGCCCCCACCTGCACCCAGGCCATTCTTTCCGACATTCCCTATGATATCACGACCGATATTGACTTCCTTTGCGAGACCAACGAAGATCCCCTCTGCATCGTTGTTGCCAAGGACTGCCCCGCAAACAACATGGATGAATTCGTGACCTGGGCCACTGAAAATGAGCTCACCTTCGGCGCAAACAACGGCGGTGTGCACTACTTCGCCGCGCTCGCAATGATGAACGATCTCGGCATCAGAGCAAACTACGTCCCCACTGAGGGCGGTGCCGACTCTCTGGCAAAGCTCCTCGGCGGTCACGTTGACTATGTCACCGTTCATCCCAATGAGGTTCTCTCCTCCTACACCTCCGGCGAGACCAAGATAATCAGTGTCATGGCGGACGAGCGTCTTGACATTCTCCCCGATGCTCCCACCTGCATCGAGCAAGGCTACAATTACTCCTACTCCGTTCTCAAGGGCTTCATCGCCCGTCCCGGTATGGACGCAGGCGTCCGCGAGAAGCTTGTTGAGATCTGCAAGAACGTGCTCACCGATGAGGAGTTCATCGCAAAGTGCGCAGATATCGGCTCTTACATTGAATACAAGTCCGGCGAGGATTACAAGTCCAAGAACGTTTCCGACTTTGAGACCTTCAGTGCCGCCTTTGCCGCAGTGAACGGCTGATACGGCAAAAAATACGACGATATACGGGGACCGTAAAAAGTCCCCGTATATTTGAAGTATCATCTATACGTGTGTTGTGTGTGTTTTTTACTGGTATTAGGAAGGTGTTATGTTGACGAAGAATTTTGACAACAACAAGAAAAAACATCGTGTGCGGTGCTGTTGTGTGCGCCGTCTCGGCGTTTTTCTATTACTGGAGCAGAACGCATATAAAGGTCAACGCCCTCATGGCGGGCTTCGGCACGGACTCCAGGTCCGTTCCCAGCGCGATTTTTGCGTTCATGTTCGCAATGGGGCTTGTTCTTATCGTGCAGTCCCTGTTCAGAATGAAAAAGGGCTTTGTAAACACAAAAGAATACAAAGCCCATTCCCAAGGATGATTTCAAGCATGTCCTTCTCATAATAGGCGTGATCATAGTATACGGCATTCTCGTACGCTATGTCGGCTATTTTGTCATGACAACGCTTCTGCTTTTGTTCCTCTTTATTTACACAAAGGTGAGCGTGAAAACAGCCGCGATCATAACCGTCTGCACGCTGGTGGTGCTGTATGTCCTGTTCGTAATTGTGCTGAAAGTGCCTATCACAATGAACGTGCCGCTTATTTAAGAAAGGATAAGAGATATGAATTGGGATGTTGTATGGAGCAGCTTTGCGGTCCTCTGCTCCTTTGAAAACCTGTTCGTGCTTTTCGCCGGGATGATAGTCGGTATCATCATCGGCGCGCTGCCCGGGCTTACCGCAACGATGGGCGTGGCGCTCGCGCTGCCGCTCACCTTCACGATGGAGCCTGTCACCGCGATTATTCTTCTCATCGCGATATACTGCGGCGGCATATATGGCGGTTCTATCACCGCGATACTCATGAAGACCCCCGGCACCCCCGCGGCAGCCGCGACCGCCATAGACGGCTACGCACTTGCCAAAAAGGGACAGGCAAAGAAAGCGCTCGACATGGCGCTCTGGGCTTCCGTGTTCGGCGGGATCGCGGCCTTCTTCGCTTTGTTTTTCATTGCTCCCCAGCTCGCGAAGTTCGCGCTCAAGTTCGGTCCGCCGGAGCTTGCCTGTCTTGCGCTGTTCGGATTGACGATAATAATCTCCATGGCGTCTGGTTCGCTTGTAAAGGGACTCATCGCCGGATGCATCGGTGTCGCCATGGGCTTCATCGGCATAGACAAGGTCGAAAACTGCATGCGCTTCACTTTCGGCAGCACCGACCTCATCAACGGTCTGCGCCTTGTGCCCTGCATGATCGGTCTTTTGCAATGAGCCAGGTCTACACCCAGTATGAAGAGATGTTTGCCAATAAGGGCAAGGAAAAACTCAAAATCGAATCCGGCAGCAGCCTCACCTTCGGAGAATTTTTCAGAGAGACCGGGAACCTGATCCGCGGCTCTATCATCGGCATTCTTGTCGGCGCAATGCCCGGCACCGGCTCCGCGATAGCGTCCTTCCTCAATTACAACGAGGCCAAGCGTTTCTCTAAGGACAAAGAGAACATCGGCAAGGGCAGTCTCTCTGGCGTTTGCGCATCTGAGGTCGCAAATAACGCCGTCACCGGCGCGGCATTCATCCCCCTGCTCACCCTCGGCATACCCGGCGACGTCACCACAGCGGTCATTCTCGGCGCGCTGATGATGCAGGGGCTCATCCCCGGCACGACGCTTTTCACCGAGCACGTGGACTTCGTCTATCCCACCATGCTCACGTTCCTGCTGGCGAACATCGCCATGGGCATCTGCGGCATGCTGCTCATCCGCTTCTTTGCAAAGATCGTCGAAGTACCCGGAAAATGCATCACACCGATAGTGGCGGCGCTCTGCGTCATCGGTTCCTATGCCATCAACAACTCTTTCTTCGATGTCATCGTCATGCTCGTGTGCTCCATCGTGGGCTACGCACTGCCCAGTTCGGTTTCCCTACGGTACCTATCCTCATCGGTTTCATACTCGGTCCCGTTTTCGAGACGAACTTCAGAAACGCGCTCATCATGTCCAAGGGCAGCTACGCGATATTCTTCACCCGTCCCATCTGCATATTCTTCCTTGCCATCGCCGCGATCTGCCTGATTTCGGCGCTGTACAAGAACTATCAGGATTCAAAGAAGATGCGCGAGAGCGAGGTCATCGAATAGCGGGCACACCGCGCTATGGTGCGGCCGCAATGCCATGGTTTGACGGTCAGCAGCAATAGCGTACCAAGTTTCTGATTAAATAGGAGAGAACAAAAACAGTGAAATATATTTTTCTCAATCTCAAGCGCTTTGATATACCCAAAGAATTTGAGGCGTCAATTCAATTGCAGCGCCCGAAAACTGGGCAGATTACATAGCCGCCAGCATTGGCAGCAAGCTTGAGCAGTACAATGGGCGTGCTGAGTTCGCCATATTTTTCCCCCGAGGCGCACATCATTCCTGCGGCAAAAAGCTGCAACGGCAGCTGGAAGCTTGGCTGCCAGGGCGTATACAGAGACGACGTGTCCGTGGGCGGAAACTTCGGCGCGTATACCACCGAGCGCCCGGCGAAGAGCATGGCCGCGCTCGGCTGCAAGTGGACGATCATAGGCCACTGCGAAGAACGCAAAAACCTTGGAGAGATCGTAGCTGCCGCAAACGGCGACAAAGCGCTCGTGAATGAGATACTCAACAAGGAAGTCATCAAAGCGCAGGAAGCGGGGCTCAATGTGCTCTACTGCGTCGGTGAGAAGGCCGAAGAAATGGATAACCGTGTCGAGGTCATCACCGGGCAGCTCTCGGACGGGCTGAAAAACGCTGATCTTGCAAAGGTCGTCATCGGGTACGAGCCGCTGTGGGCAATAGGTCCGGGTCGTCCCGTCCCCACCACGGATGAGATTGAGAAAGTCGCTCAGCTCTGCAAGAGCGTTGTGAACTGCCCTGTTGTGTACGGCGGAGGGCTGAAAGAAGAGAACGCGGAGATGATCGCAGCGGCAAAGTCGATGGACGGCGGGCTTATCGCGCTGACACGCTTTTCCGGGGATATCGGGTTTTACCCCGACGAGTACCTGCGCATCATTGAAAAGTATCTGAATGCGGACTGACCCGTCAGGCAGCCGGTGAGAACATAAATGATTACTGTTGCCGCGGAATTTTGCCTTCAGCTGCTGCTGTTAATGGGCGTTGGCATATACGCGGGCCGACGCTCTGCCCCTGAGTTCAGGAAGGGAATGAGCTGGTTTATGGTAAACATACTCGTTCCCTGCATGGTGGTCTCCGTCATGATAGATAAGTATACGCCTGGAGACATGTCTTCAAGCGTATCTCTGATGTGGACATGCGTCGCAGTGCTGTCAATAGGAGCCGTCGTCGGCATACTTGTCAGGCTTCTTGTCCGCGGCAGTTCGCGGGCAAGGGATGTTGTGCTGCCCTGCATCATTTTCATGAACGCAAACTTTATCGGTTATCCCGTAATACAGGCCGTCTGCGGCGACGCAGCGCTTGTTCAAGCAAACTTTTTCATGATACCGTTCCGTGTTTTTTTCTACACGGTCATACCGCTTTGCTATCAGGCAAACAGCGAGCGGAAAATGAACGCCGCTGATATCGTCCGTCAGCTTGGCACCGCGCTGCTCAGCCCCAGCATAATCGCGACGCTGGCCGGTCTGGTGATTGTCAGCGCGCGTGTTCACGTCCCGTCTCCCGTGCTTTCCGTGATGAGATCTCTCGGCGATGCGGCAATGCCGATCGGTATGGTCGCCTGCGGAATGTTCATAAGCGAAACACGGATGAAGGACGCAATAAAGGAAAAAGCCTGCTGGATCACGGTCATCGCCCGGAATATGCTCGTCCCGGCGCTCGTCCTATTCTTTATGCTGGCGATAGAGGCCGACAAAACGGTGCTGACGCTCGGCGTCATTTTCGCGTCGCTGCCGTCACCGGGGCTTGCCGCCCCGTTCGCGAAGCAGTACGGCAAGGATGCGGGACTCGCCGCACAGATCATTTTTCTCAGCACGCTTGCCGCGGCAGTCACGATCCCATTCTGGACAGTGGTGATAGAAAAGTCATCTGTGTTTATATAAGTCATAAAAAGGAGAGTACAGCAATGGCAGAAAAGGAGTACAGAAGCGACAAGATGAAGCTCGGCAGCATAAATGCCGGGAACAGGACCTTTCTATATGGGCTTGGTCTTGACACGGAGGATATCCACAAGCCGTTCATAGGCATCGCAAACACGTGGAACGAGATACACCCCGGCCACAAGCACCTGCGCGAGCTTTCCGCCGCCGTGAAGGAAGGCATACTGGCCGCCGGAGGGCAGCCGTTTGAGTTCAACACCATCGCGCTGTGCGACGGCATCACTGAGGGGCATAACGGCATGTGCTTTGTCCTGCCGAGCCGCGATCTTATATGCGATTCCGTCGAGGTGAACGCGCACGGACATTGCTTCGACGGGCTTGTTCTTATCGCAAGCTGCGACAAGATAGTCCCGGCAATGGCTATGGCCGCCGGGCGCATAAATATTCCGACCATCATCGTCACAGGCGGCCCCATGCTTGGCGGTACGTTTGAAGGACGGCGCATGGGCGGCGGCTGGATGGTGCGCGAGGCCGCCAGCCGTGTCGACCGCGGGGAGATGAGCGAAGAGGACTACGTCCGCATGCAGAAAAGCGTCTGCTCCGGCGTCGGCTCCTGCCCAATGATGGGCACCGCCAACACCATGTCGTGCCTGCTGGAGCCTCTCGGTCTGGCGCTCCCCGGCTGCGGAGCAGTGCATGCGGTGATGGCAGAAAAGCTGCGCTACGCGAGAAACAGTGGAAAGCGCATAATGGAGCTCGTTGAGCAGAACATAAAGCCGCGCGATTATGTGACATATGAATCCATACTCAATACTCTGCGCGTCAGCGCGGCAATAGGCGGGTCAACGAACACGCTCATTCATATGCCGGCTATCGCATCCTCGTTTGGATATAAGATAGACGCGGAAGAATTCAACCGCATCGGCGACACCACACCGTATCTGGCGAGCGTCATTCCATCGGGGCGCTTTACCATGCAGGAATTTGCAGAGGCTGGCGGCATTCCGGCCGTAATGAAAGAGCTCGGAGATGATTATCTCGATCTCAGTCAGAAAGCCGTAACGGGAAGAACCTGGGCGGAGGAGCTTGCAGGCAATCCGGGAAGTCTGAATAAGGATGTCATCGCAGGCACAGACAAGCCGTTCAGAGATGACAGCGGCGTATGCGTGCTGTTCGGAAACCTCGCGCCGGAGGGCGCTGCAATAAAGCGCACATCTGTCCACCCCAGCATGCTCAAGCATAGAGGCCCCGCCCGCGTTTTTGACGGCGAGGAGCCCGCCGTTGCGGCGATAAAGACTGGAAAAATCAATCCGGGCGACGTCGTTATAATACGTTATGAGGGTCCCAAGGGTGGCCCCGGCATGCGCGAAATGCAGAACCCTGTGACAGCGCTGATAAGCTATGGTCTCTCCGAGTGCGCGGCTCTGGTCACGGACGGGCGTTTTTCAGGCGCAAGTCACGGACCGTGCATCGGCCATGTTACACCCGAGGCCGCTGAGGGCGGTCCCATTGCTTTCGTCGAAGAGGGAGATATTATATCCATCGATATTCCAAACAAAAGCATTGTGCTCGAGGTTTCAGAAGAGGTTATGGAACAGCGCCGCAAGCACTTTGCTCCGGCACCGCTGAAAGCGGACAGTCATTATCTGCGTCGATTCCTCTATCTCGTGTCCGACGCATGGCACGGTGCCGTTATGGAAGCCCCAGATCAGAAAGACTAACAAAGTATATATGCGTTCAAAAAGCCCGCCATTGGCGGGTTTTTTTGCGTCTCTGTCCACGCTCAAACGGCTGTGAATATGTACGCATAAAAAGAGCGCAAAGTTGTGCAAACGTTTGCAAATTCTTAGCGTACTGCCGTGGTTTTGTACAAATTTTCAGCGCTAAAACTGTGCAGAATCTCCACCTGTTTAGACGTACAAGTCAAATTTGACATCCGGAATATGTGCACAAGCTACATACAGCGTTTTTTTTGCGAAAAATAAACTTAACATGGCGCAAACGTTTTACAGAAAACAAGCAAGATTTTTGTGCCGTGAAATTATATAATAACAGCGGACACAAAAACTAAAGAGAGGTGTTAATTTGAAAACAGGTTTGGACAACAACAGAAAGAACATTATATGCGGCGCTGTTGTCTGCGCGATTGCAGCATTCTTTTTTCTACTGGAGCAGAACGCATATAAAGGTCAACGCCCTCATGGCGGGCTACGGAACGGACTCCAGATCGATCCCCAGCGCAATATTCGGCTTTATGTTTGTGATGGGCGCATTGCTGATAGTTCAGTCCCTGCTCAGGATGAAGAAGGGCTTTGTGAACACAAAGGAGTATAAGCCGATCCCCAAAGAAGACATCCGTCACATGCTCATCATCATCGGGGCTATAATCGTGTACGGCGTGCTCGTGCGTTATGTCGGTTATTTTGTCATGACTGCCGTCCTGCTGGCGTTCCTGTTCCTGTACACAAAGGTAAGCGTCAAAACCACAGTAATAATTACAGTCTGCTCTATCGTCGTGCTGTATGTGCTGTTTGTTATTGTGCTGAAAGTGCCTATCACGATGAACGTACCGCTTATTTAAGAAAGGATAAGAGATATGAATTGGGATGTTGTATGGAGCAGCTTTGCAACTCTGTGCTCCTTTGAAAATCTGTTCGTGCTTTTCGCCGGGATGATAGTCGGTATCATCATCGGCGCGCTGCCCGGTCTCACCGCAACGATGGGCGTGGCGCTCGCGCTGCCGCTCACCTTCACAATGGAGCCTGTCACAGCGATAGTCCTGCTCATCGCGATATACTGCGGCGGCATATACGGCGGTTCCATCACCGCGATACTCATGAAGACCCCCGGCACCCCTGCGGCAGCCGCAACCGCCATAGACGGCTATGAGCTCGCCAAAAAGGGGCAGGCAAAGAAAGCGCTCGACATGGCGCTCTGGGCTTCCGTGTTCGGCGGAATTGCCTCGTTCTTCGCCCTGTTTTTCATTGCTCCTCAGCTTGCAAAATTCGCGCTTAAATTCGGTCCTCCGGGTTCGCGTGTCTTGCTCTCTTCGGCTTGACGATAATAATCTCCATGGCGTCCGGTTCGCTTGTAAAGGGGCTCATCGCCGGATTCATCGGTGTCGCCATGGGCTTCATCGGCATAGACAAGGTCGAAAACTGCATGCGCTTCACTTTCGACAGCACCGACCTCATCAACGGTCTGCGTCTTGTGCCCTGCATGATCGGTCTCTTCGCAATGAGCCAGGTCTACACACAGTATGAAGAGATGTTCGCTAATAAGGGCAAAGAAAAGCTCAAGATTGAATCTGGCAACAGTCTGACTTTCGTGGAATTTTTCAAAGAAATCGGAAACCTTATCCGCGGTTCGGTTATAGGTATACTCATAGGCGCAATGCCCGGCACCGGCTCCGCAATAGCGTCCTTCCTCAACTACAACGAGGCCAAGCGTTTCTCCAAGGACAAGGAGAATATAGGCAAGGGCAGCCTTTCGGGCGTATGCGCGTCTGAGGTTGCAAACAACGCAGTCACCGGCGCGGCATTCATCCCCCTGCTCACCCTCGGCATACCCGGCGACGTTACCACAGCGGTCATTCTCGGCGCGCTGATGATGCAGGGATTAATCCCCGGCACGACGCTTTTCACCGAGCACGTGGACTTTGTCTACCCCACCATGCTCACGTTCCTGCTGGCGAACATCGCCATGGGCATCTGCGGCATGCTGCTCATCCGCTTCTTTGCGAAGATCGTCGAGGTTCCCGGAAAGTGCCTCACGCCGATCATTGCGGCGCTCTGCGTTATCGGCTCCTATGCCATCAACAACTCTTTCTTCGATGTCATCGTCATGCTCGTGTGCTCCATCGTGGGCTACGCACTGCCCAAGTTCGGTTTCCCTACGGTACCTATCCTCATCGGTTTCATACTCGGCCCCGTTTTCGAGACGAACTTCAGAAACGCGCTTATCATGTCCAAGGGCAGCTATGCGATATTCTTCACCCGCCCCATCTGCATATTCTTCCTTGCGTTTGCATCCATCTGCCTGATCTCTGCACTGTACAAGAACTATCAGGACACGAAAAAGATGCGCGAAAGCGAGGTTATCGAATAGCCTCCGCACGACCGAATTAAATAATGCCGGCTCGCCGGTATTATTTAATATACAGCATAACACCAAACACACAACACACAACACTACCGGCGGTTCCGGTGAACCGCCGGTAGTGTTATCTCTATAAGTGAACGACAGCTCGTCGAATGCATCTTTGCGGAAAGGTCATCAGATGCACAAACGTTTGCGCCGCGTGCGATTATCGCCAGCACAAGTGCCGAAAAATACCGCGTTATTTTATGCATAGTGCCAGTCCTTTTGTTTATACAGCAAAATATGTACATAAAAATTTTGTGAAAAAACACTGCTTCAGCTTTAATTTTCGCGCAAAACACGCACGTTGCGTGAAAACGTTTTCCAATAGTTCCATTATTCACGCGTATTATTCTTGATATAATCAACTCAAGAAAACGGAGGAGGACATTGATCAACATGAATAACAAGCCCTTAATCGGTATACTTTTAGGCGACGCGACCGGCGTTGGCCCAGAGCTTATTGCAAAGCTCATCGCTTCCGGCAAAGCGCAAGAGAAAAGCCGCAGCGTGGTGATAGGCGATGTGCGTGTACTGCGCCAAGGCATGGAATTTGCCGGGGTCGATTTCCCCACGAATGTGGTAAACGCGCTTGAAGAGTGCACATTCGGTGATGTTATCGACGTATGGGATCAGCATAACTGCTCGCCTGACGATTACACCGTCGGTCAGGTATGCGTCAGCGCTGCAAAAGCCGCGATGGAGACAAGGATCATGTGCCTTGACCTGTGCGCCGCGGGAAAACTGGACGGGCTTATGATCGCGCCTATAAACAAAGAGGGCATGAAAAAAGCCGGATATATGTACGAGGATGGCATCCGTCTCGCCAAAGCGCATTTGAACATCAAAGAGCGCTGCGGTGAGATAAATATTATCGACGGTCTCTGGACAACGAGGGTAACAAGTCACATTCCGCTGCGGGATGTATGCGATACTCTCACCGTTGACAACATATACGAAACGATAAAATTTGCATACGACTGTATGACAAAAAGCGGTTACAACGCTCCGCGTATAGGCGTCACGGGTCTGAACCCGCACAACGGTGAGAACGGTCTATGCGGCGACGAGGAAATCACAAAAATCGCCCCCGCGATAGAGCGCGCAAGAGCCGAGGGTATGATCGTCGACGGGCCTTTCCCCGCAGATACTGTATTTGTAAAAGCCTTCAACGATCACAACTTCGATATAATCGTGACCATGTACCACGACCAGGGGCAGATAGCAATGAAGATGAAAAACTTTTACGATATTGCCACTCTTCAGGGCGGTCTTCCCTTCCCCGTCGTAACTCCCGCCCACGGCACATCGTACAGCCGTGCCGGTAAGGGAACCGCGAACACCGGCTCAACATTCAGCACCTATGATTCCGTATGTGCAATAGCAGCGAGGAAGTACGAATCGAAATGAAATTCACAATGAAGCACCTTGCGGATCTTCCGCGCTGCTACGCAGCGGCGGAGATAAGCCGCTGCGGCAGACAGTATTACGCTTTTGCGTCGGAGTTGGATGCCCCATGTTACCTTTTTTGATGCGGAAACGTTTGAGCGAGAAACCGTGTGGGAGCACCCGGGCGGCACAATGGCCATTATTCCTCTAAAAGATCGGGACGGTGAATTCCTCGCCGTACAGAACTTCAAGCCCAAAATGATGGCGCCCAACACAGAGATCGTATGGGTAAGGCCGGACGGCAAAAACGGATGGGAAATATCCACGCTGGCAAAGCAGGGCTATATTCACCGTTTCGATGTCCTGCATGGCGATAGAGATTATCTGATCGTGTGCACCATCGCCAGCAACAAGACCTGTCTGGAGGACTGGTCAAGCCCCGGAAAAAATCTGGACTGCGCTTTTGCCCGATAATCATGACAAACAGATAGAACTGCACGAAATAAGAGCCGGGATGACAAAAAACCACGGCTACTGTGTAAAATGGAACGGCATAGAAGCCGGTGCTGTATCCAGTGAGGAAGGCGTAATAATCGTCACGCCGCCGCAGAGCGACGGAGACCACTGGCATTTCGAGCCTATAATCAGCAGACCTGTCAGCGATATCGCGTTTATTGACATCGACGGCGACGGTGAGCTTGAAATGGCAGCAATCGAGCCGTTTCACGGCAACCTGTTCACGGTCAACAAGCGGATAGCCGGGTGCTGGGAAACCATATATACTTATCCGGGAGATTTTAAAGTCGGTCACGCAATATGTGCCGGGACGCTGTGCGGAAAGCCAACATTTATAGGCGGCTCGCGCGAGGGTGCTGGCGACCTGTTCGCCATACAGTGCAGTGACAGCGATCCTCAAAAGCTGGAATGCACACTCATAGACAGCGGCCGAGGTCCGGCAAACGCGCGCATAGTAAACCGGTCTGACGGCGACTTTCTGCTGGTCTCTAACCGTGAGCTGGGCGAGGCAGTATTATATCGCGTATCTGAATAGATTTCGCAGGACAAATTATTATTCATAAAACAAAAAAACGAAAAGGGAGAAAACAAAATGAAAAAAGCAATCTGTCTCATTCTGACGCTGGTTTTTGTGCTGGCAACACTGACCGCCTGCGGCAGTGCAGCCTCCACCCAGACCTCTGCATCTGCCGGAAGTGCTCCGGCTAATACCGCAGCCGGTTCAAATGCCGCATCTGATTTCCCCAGCAGTGCGATCACTCTCATCAACACCTCCGATGCTGGCAGTGCCTCTGACATAATGGCGAGAGCTGCGGCTCAAGTTATTACTGAAAACAGCGGTGTAAACATTATGGTCGACGATAAGCCCGGCGGGTCCGGCGCTGTCGGCACAACCTATGTCACCAACTCCGCAAACGACGGCTACACCATTCTCATGAGCCTTTACGGACACACGCTGCTCAACGCGGCGCTCAATGATGTCGGATATACCAACGACAGCTTCACTCACATCTGCATGCTGGCCTCTGCGCCTTTCTGCTTTGCCGTGCGTCCGGACACGTTTGCGAGCTATGATGAGATGGTGGCAGCTTTTAAGAGCGGTGAAACCTATAACGTCGGTGTTCCCGGTGCCTCCTCCGGCCCCGCAGTCTTTTTTCAATATGTTCCTTGATGAGCTTGGCATAGGCGACAATGTTCAGGTTATTCCTTATGACTCCGGAAGCGCCGCATCGGCGGCCCTCATGGGCGGCGACCTCGATGTGACCTGCCTTCCCTGCTCCGAATCCATGAAGTATCACGAATCCGGCGAGCTCAAGGTTCTTCTTGTCTGCGGCGATACTCCTCACTTTGCCGCCCCTGATATTCCCACCGCGGCCGATGCAGGTCTTGAATGCAGAGGCGAGCTTTGGTATGGCATTTCCGCTCCGGCAGGGCTTGACGAGAGCATAGTAGACTTCTATGAAGAGCAGTTCAAGGCTGCTTTTGACAGCAGCGTTTTTCAGGATACTCAACAGCATAGGCGCAATTCCTGTTTGGATGGGACATACAGAGTTCAGTGACTATTGCGCAAATCAGTGGGCTCAGCTCACCGCGCTTGGCAAATAACACACTGCGGGCAGATATAGAAAGAACAGACGAAGGTTTTTTATGAAAAAGATATCTGTTGGATTTATAGTTTCGCTGGGGGCTTTTGCCCTCAGCGCTGCCTGGCTTATAGCTGCCGGGAACATAAATGTAAACGGTGCTGAGGGGCTCACCTCAAAATCGTTTCCTATCCTTATTTCCGGGCTGATGCTGCTTTTTTCGGCAATAACGAGCATACAGGAATTCCTCGCCATGCGAAACGGCAAGACCGAGGGTATAAATCTTTCCTGGCCGGACGTTCTGCGTGTGGTCGGTCTCATAGCCGTCATGGTGATCTATGCTTTCGTTATGCCTCATATCGGATTTGTGTTCAGCACTATCCTGCTGCTTCTCGCGGCGATGCTGATATATGGTCACAAGAACAAGCTTACTGTTGTGCTCGTCTCCATACTGCTTCCAATTGCGTTGAAGCTGCTGTTCCAATACGTGCTCAAAGTTGCGTTGCCTTAAGGAGTGTGTTGAATGGACTATATTCTCTCAATATTTACTCTGACTAACATTCTGGTCAGCCTTCTGGGGACTATTATCGGTATAGTCTTCGGTGCCCTGCCCGGTCTCACTGCCACAATGGGTGTTGCGATATTCCTGCCCTTTACTTTCGGTATGGAGTCCGTTACGGCTTTCGCTTTTCTGCTCGGCATATACTGCGGCGGCGTATTCGGCGGGAGTATAACGGCTATTCTCATAAAAACACCCGGCACCGCAGCCTCCGCCGCAACCGTTCTTGACGGCTACACAATGGCGCAGAAGGGCCGCGGGTATCACGCGCTCTCAACAGCCGCAATAGCTTCGTTCATAGGCGGTATATTCAGCTGCATCGTTCTGATGCTCTTTGCTCCGGTGCTTGCGAAATTTGCGTTGAAGTTCGGCGCGCCGGAATATTTCGCTGTCGGTTTGTTCGGCTTGAGCATAGTATCCAGTATCTCCGGTCAAAACATATTCAAGGGGCTTTTCAGCGCTTGCCTCGGTCTTATAGTCGGCATGATCGGCCTTGACCCCGTAAATGGCATCTCCCGTTTTACCTTCGGGAACATAAACGCAATGGCCGGTATCAGTCTTGTGGCCGCACTGGTCGGTCTTTTCGGACTGAGTGAGGTTCTCAGCAAGGTTCAGGGAACCGACCGCAATTTCTGCGTAAAGGACTCTATTCATATCACCAAAGAAAAGATAGACCTTGGGGTATTCAAACGCAACTGGTGGTGCACTCTGCGTTCTGCCATAATAGGCACATTTGTGGGTATAATCCCGGCCACAGGTCCCGGCATTGCCGCGTGGCTGAGCTACAACGAAGCAAAGCGCGGCTCAAAGGAGCCGGAAAAGCTCGGCACCGGCGTTGAAGAGGGTATAATTGCTTCCGAGTGCGCCAACAATGCAGTGACTGGCGGTGCCATGGTGCCGCTGCTCACGCTCGGTATCCCCGGTGACCCCGTAACAGCTGTATTGATGGGCGCATTGCTGATGCAGGGACTGTCCACCGGCGCAAAGCTCTTTACTGAGAGCGGCGAGGTCGTGACCGGTATATATGTGATGCTGATCGTTGCAAACATATTCATGCTGATTTGCGGTCTGCTGCTGATAAATCTGTTTGTGAAGGTGCTTAAAGTACCTAATTCCGTACTCATGCCTTGCGTCATGGTTCTCACCCTTCTGGGCTCATACTGCATCCGCGGCAATGCGTTCGATGTAAAGGTAGCTCTTGTTCTCGGTGTAGCCGCCTTTCTGCTTGAAAAAGCCAAGTACCCCCTCCATCCTATGCTTCTCGGTCTGGTGTTGTGTTCCATGATCGAATCAAACTTCCGCCGCAGTCTTCTGCTCTCGCGCGGCAGTCTCAGCATATTTGTTACACGACCCATCTGTCTTGCACTGCTGGTCATTGCGCTGCTGACCTTCTTCCTTCCTGTTGTAAGGAAAGCAATAGGCGCCGCGAAGGCAAAGCACTCCGGGAAGGCATAAAGCAATGAAAGAATACAGCAAAGAAAAATACTATACGGCGGCTCATGTCCTTTATGGAGATGAGCTACGCGATATAGGCGCGGGATATGTGTGCGTACAAAACGGGAAAATAGCCTCTGTCGGTGAAATGGCAAAGCTGGAATGCCTCTCCCCTTCGCAGGAGCTTATATGCGATCTCGGCGCTGTGACGCTTATGCCCGGTCTTATAGACGCCCACAATCACATGGTCATGGACTTTCGTCATGTCAAGGCCGCTAGAGACCTTGGCGCTCCCATTGATGTTCAACTCGAAATTGCGAAGAAGAATGCAGCGGACGATCTACGCGCCGGCGTTACATCCACCAGATACCTCGGCGATAAACTTTTTGTCGATCTGATCATGCGCAGTCTTATAGTCTCCGGCGAAGCCCAAGGCCCGAAGCCATATGTATGCGGTATAGGCATGAAGTCCTCCGCTGCGCCTGGTTTTGTTGCTCAGGGTCTGGACACGGCAGACGAGTTTTCACGGCTTGCCGCTGAAAATTTGGACCGCGGTGTAGACTTTCTTAAAATTTTTGTCACCGGGACACTCATCCCGTCGAATCCACAGGACGAAAGCGAGTGTTATCTGAGCCGAGATGAAATACGTGCTGTCGTTGACGCTGGGCACGAGCGCGGTGTAATAACCGCGGCGCACTGCATAGGCGGCGAGGGCATGCGCCTTTGCATAAGTGAGGGCGTGTCGGTCATAGAGCACGCATACGATACACGTGAGCGCGAGCTGGACATGATGCTGCGTCACGGGACAAGAGTATGCCTTACTCCCGGTGTATACATGGATGCGCCAAGGGACAAGAATCTTCCGCCGGAACGCAGAGAAGCCGGACTGGTTTTGAAAGAACGTGTGATAGAAAACATGCAGCGCATTGTAACTGCCGGTGTCCCATATGCAGCCGGAACAGATGCCATGCACGGCGGCCTTGCACGTGAGGCCAGTTATATCCGGCAGTTAGGCGCGTCCCCGGTTCAGGCACTGCAAAGTGTGACGCTGTTCGGCGCTCGGCTGATGGGGCGCGAGGACAGCACCGGCTCCATACTGCCGGGAAAAGCCGCAGATATTATTGCAGTGGACGGCAATCCTTTGGATGATATCAGCGCCCTGCTGCGTGTATCATTCGTCATGCAGGATGGAAACATTATCGAATTAGAATAACAAAAAAGTTATGTGCAGCTCATCCCTTTGCGGGATGGCTGCACATAACTTTTTATTTGGAGTCTAAATCAGAAGCCTGTGGAATAGCCTTCCTCCATCATGTGGATGAGGTTTGTGATGAGGTCATTCGTGGGTGTCGGGATATCGAGCTCCTTGCCGAATTTGCTTATCGCACCGTTAAGAAAGTCGATCTCCGTCAGACGCTTTGCGCGCACATCGTAGGTCATAGATGGCAGGTGATCGCGATAATTCTTGAGGGAATGCGTATCAATAAAATCAAGCGCCGTTATGTAGCTGAGCGGAATGCCCTTTGCGTTTGCAACGGCAACAACCTCTCTGATTATCGAGAGCATGATGGGTCTTCCGTGTTCTCCGACTATCAGATTTCCCATCGTGGAGCGCGTAAGGGAACATACTCCGTTCCAGCAGCAATTGTTGAGGACTTTTTCCCAGACGACGTAATCAATATCTTCGTGGAATTCGCTCACTATGCCGCCGGCAGTGATGGATGCCGCAATACGGCGGCACATTTCGTTGGCCTTCTCCTCCTGCCGGACGCTGCCGATAACAACGCAGCAATCTGGGTGCGCATTGGTCAGCACAACACCGGGCTCGATCATGCGCCCGCCAGCTTTAGCATACCGTGCAGAATATGATCGATATCTATATACTTTGCGATGTTCTCCACATGACCAAGGCCGTTCATAAATGAAACGACATATGTGTCTGGCCCGACTATGTTGCCGATAGCTCCTTCAAGCACCTGCGCGGTGCACAGTCCGCTCGTGAGGAGAATAACGGCATCGCACGCGGCAAGCCCCTCAGACGAGCGATATGCGCCGTCAAAGCGCACGTTGACCGGCTCGTCGGTATTCTTTATCCAATCGAGTCCCTTTTCATTGATCCTGTCAATGTGATCCTTATAGGTGTCGACAAGGATCACCTCGTCCCCGGCACGCTTCATGCATGCACCTATGGCACTGCCCATACGTCCGGCACCAACGATCGCAACTCTCATTTCTTACCTCCTGTTTTTATTTATGATATTATCCCTATATTCCAGGGCTGGAATTCATCTTCACCGACGCCGAGTTCTTCGCTCTTGGACTTTTCACCGGAAGCGACGCGGATAAGCCTATCCAGTATAACAGCGCCCATCTCGAAACGGTCTTCTCCCCGTCGATAATAAGCCCGCAGTTTATATCCATGTCGCCCTCCATGCGGTCATACATCGGCGTGTTCGTGGCAAGCTTGATGCATGGGGCCGGATGCCGCCATAGCAGGAGCCGCGCCCCGTGGTGAACGCGATGATGTTTGCCCCGCTGGCGACCTGTCCCGTCGCGGCGACGGGGTCAAATCCGGGACTATCCATGAACACGAGCCCGTTCGTGGTCACCGGCATCGCGTACTCTATAACATCCATAAGCCCGGTCTCGCCGCCCTTCTTTGCGCCGCCGAGAGATTTTTCGAGGATATTAGCAAGTCCTCCCTTATTATTGCCGGGTGAAACATGTCCGTTGATCTGCACGTCGCTCCCCTTTGAATACTCAAGCCACCACGCCATACGGTCGACAAGCTTCTGCCCGATCTCCGGCGTCACCGCGCGGCGGGTAAGGGTATGCTCAACACCGAATATTTCTGTCGTCTCAGAGAGAATAGCAGTTCCTCTTATATCTTATAAGCCTGTCCATTGCCGAACCCAGCGCAGGGTTTGCCGAGAGCCCGGAGAAACCGTCGCTGCCGCCGCACTCGAGTGCCACCGTGAGTTCCGAGACGGGAACGGGCGTACGGACGCACTTATTCGCCTGCTCAAGTATGGAGTAAACGCATTCAACACCGCGGTCGAAGGTCTTTTTTAGTGCCGCCGACCTCCTGAAGCACGAGGCGGAAGCAGGTGTCGCTCTTTTAACCCAAGGCTTTCAAACATACCGTCAATATTGTTGCGTTCACACCCCAGCGCGCATATTACCGAGCCGAAGATATTCGGATGATTAATATATCCGCCTATGGTGCGCCGCAGCATCTCCAGCGGTCCACCATAAGGGAGCCCGCAGCCGCCGTCAATTATGAACGGAACCACGCCGTCCACGTTCGGGTATGCAGCAAGGCGTTCCGGCGTGAAGTAGTTTGCGATCTTGCGCACCACAGTCGCGGCGCAGTTGCTTGCGGTGAACACACCGATGTAATTTCTGGTGCCGGTCTTGCCGTTTGTGCGCTTGTAGCCCATAAAGGTTGGGATCTCGCTGTCGGGCGCGTACTCCGTGGGAACATAGTCGCGCGAAAATGCGTAGTCCTTGTCGACGTTATCAATGGTTATATTGTGGCTGTGCATCATGTAGCCGGGCTCGACATCCTCTGTCGCGTAGCCTATGCAGGTGTTGTACTTGAGTATTGGCTCGCCCTTTTTTATTGCCCGCACGGATACCTTGTATCCGGCCGGCACGTCATTTATTGTGGTGATGTTTTCGGCCTCAATATACGTTCCTGCAGGAATATCGCGCCGCGCAACAACAACATTGTCGAGTTTATTCAGGCGTATAGTGGGATTTGCAATCATTTTTGTTTCTCCTTTTATAGTCCGATAATATTCCCATTCGGGTCAAAGCTGAACGGCTCAGCCTCGCCGAGCACCGTCATGTGCGGATCGGTTGAAACATCATCCAGCATGTTTTCCGAGACGTAGATGTGATCAAGCGTGCGCGTGTTGTGTATACGTACTACTCTCACGTTGTCTGGATCGGGCAGGTCAGGGCACATCTTTATTGCCGCTTGAATGACCTGACGGTCGTTATCAAAATACATTGGGATTTTGCAGGAGAACGGCGTAAGGCTCGTCAATGAATTGAGATATGACTGTTCCCGATCCATCTCTTCTACAATACGCCGGGTGCAGCAGTCCGCATTGCTTATTCCCATTGCGTTTCCGTGTGTCTCACGCGTCAGACGCAGGATCGCCATGCGGTTGAACACAGCAGTGTCCTGTACAGCCGGATTCGTGAATCGTCCTACGACCTTTGTGTCAAACCCCGCGCCGCAGATGTTCTTGCCGATCTCATCCATTATCAGCACGTCAAACTTTTCCGGGTATATACACGGCATCAGCGCCTTGGCGCGAACGAGCAGCTTGGGCTCCTCTTCAAGAATATGCTCGGCGGGTACCGCATGCAGTTCGCAGGTCTGTTCACAGGCATTTTCGATAATACCCAGCGCAAAAACAATGTTGCTCTTTTTAAGCGTATACCCGGCAATCTCTTCTATTAGAGGGCCAAGGTTCTGTATATGCGTGCGATGGCACTGGTCTGCCCCTTTCTGCTTGCCAAGACCGATGACGATCATCTTGCACAGACCGCTTTCAGTACGGTTGAAAAACGCGGGTGCTCCTTCACACGGTTTACTACGATCGTGGCGTCCGCTTCATATGCATATCGGTCAAACATGGCCTTTGCCCCGCTGGCTGTCACACCGAGCGTTACAGGCTCCATACATGAGCGTATCGGGAACCCGAGGTACTCCTCGGTTATGCCCAGACTGGCCAGAACGCCTATCTGCCCTCCGCCGTCGCTCCGCCATGGCTGCCCATCGCGGGAACTACAAACGGCTCTGCTCCCCGCGCTGAGACGAGCTTTTCGCATATCGTTTTGATTATTAGCGCGATATTGAAATTCCGCGGCTACCTCCGCTTATCGCGACGCTCATGCCCGGCTTGATTCTGTCCAGCGTACCTTCGCGCTCAAGCGCTTTCTTTACCGTTGCCGGTATGTCTGTGATGTGCTCCAGCTTAAAGTTCTGCCTCCCCGGCGCCATTTTCGGCAGCCGTATTTCATTAAGTAGATCAATACAAGCCATATCTCTTCAACTCACTTCAGGTTTCTCTGTTCAACACCGGCGAGCGCAGCTTTCTGGCTGTTTAAGAAGTCTACACGCCACTGGGGAAAGTCCTGCACAAACTCCGTGTCAAGAAAAGTATCGGCAATTTCACAGCCCATCTGAGCACCAATTATAAAGCCGCCAAGGCACAGAATATTTGCGTCATTTATACGGCGGGAATAGTCCGCCGCATACTGACTCTCGACAACGGCAGCACGTATGTTTCTGAACTTATTTGCGGTGATCGCCATGCCCATACCTGTGCCGCACACAAGAATGCCACGGTCATATTCGCCGTTGCCGACCATTTTTGCCGCTTTCTCTGCAATGTCGGTGAAGTTTATCGGCGCATCAAGTGATATTGTTCCGACATCCGCGATGTCGGCATATCCACTATCACGCAGATGCGAAACGATTGCTTCCTTGAGCGCAAAACCGCCTTTGTCCGCACCAACAACGATTTTCATAAAAACCTCCTTAGCATATAAACACAATTTTCATATAGATTTGCTCTATGTTTTTATATCTATATAACAGTATACACTAAAAACTAACCTGAACGTATCATATTTAAGCAAACGTTTACTCGGTGTTTCTTTGTCTGAGCTAAAAAGCTCTCAGTGTTTCCGGAAAACGTTTGCGTTATATAAAAACACAGGCATCCAAGAGGGTACCTGTGATACAGCATATAAACGCATCATACACATATTTCTTTGAAGAGCAAGATACTCCTTTCCCGGACTTATTTCCACTTGATTTCGTTCTCGGTGAATTGTACAGCAAATGCGTAGACGCCCCGCTGCCACCGCCTTTACCTTTTTCTTTTTATTGGTACTGTCAAGAATTATGCGCAAATTTATTTGCAGGCTCGGCTGAATGAAGTCAGCCGGCAATAGAGGCATCGTCCATGGCTGCCTCCAAGTGCTTCATGTTCATGTATTTCTTGCAGCCCCACTGGGTGCCCGCCACGTGGCGCAGTCTCGCACAGACCAGCATCAGAGCAGAGTTCCCGTCTGGGAATGTTTCCACCACGCGAGTCCTGCGGCGGATCTCACGGTTCAGCCTCTCAATGACATTGTTGGTGCGGATGCGCGTCCAGTGCTCGCTGGGAAAGTCGCAGTAGGTCAGCGTCTCCTCAATGCCGTCCTCGACCTTCTTGGCAGCCTCCTTCAGTTTCATGGCGCGCAGCTCAGAAACCACAGCCTTTGCCTTCTCGCGGGATGCCTTTTTGCTCTCCTGGGCGTGGATCGCCTTGAGCATTTTCGCTACAATTTTGACCTTGGATTTGGGAACAACTGAGAAAACATTGCGGTAGAAATGGACAACGCAGCGTTGGTATCTGGCATCTGGAAACACTTCTCCCACAGTCTCCAGCATTCCCATACACTTGTCGCCGACGATGAGCTTCACTCCGTCCAGACCGCATCCGCGGAGCCACTGGAAGAAGCTGACACAACTGGCCTTATCCTCTTTCATTCCTTCAGCAGCTCCTAAAACCTCGCGAAAGCCATCTTCATTCACGGCGATCGCCACCAGAATGGCAATATTTTCATATTCTCCGTCCCAGTTGCGGCGCAGGTAAATACCGTCCACGTAGACGTATGGATACCGTCCGCCCTGTAACGGGCGGCTGCGCCAGTCCTCAATGTGAACGTAGGCTTTCTTGTTCAGTTCGCTGATGGTGGCGGGAGAAACCTTGCTGCCCCACAGTGCCTCGGTGATGTCTTCCACACGGCGCACGGAAACGCCTGCCAGATACATTTCGATGAGCGCTTCCTCAACGCTGCTCTCCCGGCGGCGATACCGCTCGATGATGGCAGTCTCGAAGGATACGCCCTTGAGCCGCGGCATATGGAGCGTGACGTCGCCGGAGGTCGTGGTGAGATTCCGGTCATAGTGACCGCTGCGGTAGCCCTGACGGGCCTCGCTGCGCTCGTAGCGGGCCGCCTGCGTCAGCGACTCCAACTCCTTCTCCAGCAGCTCGTTCAGGGTTTCCTCCACACTGCCGCGAACCAATTCCTTGATTTGCCCCTTGATAATTTCTTCATTCAGCTGTACAATTTTCTCGGACATAGTTTGCTGTCCCCTTTCGAATGTTTGTGTGGTAACTTCATTCTACCAGAGCCTGCAAGCTATGTCTTCTCTTATCCATTTTTCTTTTTGCGCAACTTATTGTACATTATCCGCTTCTTAAAAACGCCGTTTATCATCAACGGAAAAACAAAAAAATTTCCGAGCCTTTTAAGCCCGGAAAGCCTTGATGACACTGCATTTGGAGCAGTGTCATCAAAATTGGCTGACTATTCTGGCGGAGAGTAAGGGATTCGAACCCCCTGTGGCGTTGCCGCCTAACGGTTTTCAAGACCGCCCCGTTATGACCGCTTCGGTAACTCTCCATATCGTGCCGGGATGTCCCAGCTCTGGTATTTATATCACATTCGCGCCGCGCTGTCAACTCTCGCGCGCAATATGCATCCGCGCCGCGGCAAGGATATTGCGCATGAGCATCGCGCGCGTCATCGGACCGACGCCGCCCGGGACAGGCGTGATATACCCCGCCTTCTCCGAGACCTCGTCAAAGCACACATCGCCCGTGAACTTGCCCGTCTCCGGGTCGCGGTTCATCGCCACGTCGATCACGACTGCGCCGGGCTTGACCATGTCCGCCGTGATGAGCCGCTTATGCCCCGCCGCGACGACGATGACATCCGCCTGCCGCGTGAGCACGGCGAGCTCCGGCGTGTGGCTGTGGCAGCAGACGACCGTCCCGTTCGCGCGCAGCATCAGCATCGCCATCGGCTTGCCGACGATATTGCTGCGCCCGACCATCACACACAGCTTCCCGTCGAGCGAAATATCATACGCGCGGAACATCTCCATTATCCCCGCCGGGGTGCACGGCAGCAGCACAGGCTTGCCCGTGACGATGCGCCCGACATTCACCGGGTGGAACGCATCCACATCCTTCTCCGGGGATATCGCCTCGATTATCGCGTCCTCATCTATGCTCTCGGGCAGCGGAAGCTGGACAAGGATGCCGTCTATCTCCGCGTCGGCGTTGAGCCGCGCGATGAGTGAGCGCAACTCCTCCTGCGTGACAGAAGCGTCATACTTATACTCGCGGCTGATGAAGCCGCACTGGGCGCAGTCGCGCTCCTTACTCGTGACATACGTGCGCGAGGCGGGGTCGTCCCCGACGAGAACCACGGCAAGCCCAGGTTTTCTCGGCAGCAGTGCCGCCTCTGCGGCGGTCTGCTCGCGTATGCGCTGCGCCAGCGCCTTGCCGTCTATAAGCACAGCCATGTTCCCCTCTCCTTTCGCACGCCGGGCATTCTGCCCGGGATCATTTTTTCGCCGCGTTCGCCCGCTCGCTCGGATGATACGTGGGTGCAAGCTCCATCACAAGCTCGCGTATATTGTCGGAATTGGAATACGCGCACTCCATCAGCTCCTCTATCCGTCCGAGAAACACATCGGAGTCAAAGTCTATCGGATGGCCGATATAGATAAGGTCATTCGCGGTCTTTTCCAGCCCCTCTTCCGCCATGAGCTTCTCCTCATAGAGCTTTTCGCCGGGGCGCAGCCCGGTATACTCTATTTTTATATCCACATCGGGGCGGAAACCTGAGAGCTTGATGAGGTTGCGCGCAAGCGCGTCGATCTTCATCGGCGAGCCCATATCCAGCACGAATATCTCCCCGCCGCGGGCATACGTTCCGGCTTGGAGCACAAGGCTGACCGCCTCCGGCACTGTCATGAAATAGCGGATGATGTCCGGGTGCGTGACGGTGACGGGACCGCCCTTTGCGATCTGTTTTTGAAAAGCGGCACGACCGAGCCGTTGCTGCCCAGCACATTGCCGAAGCGCACAGCCACAAACTCCGTGCACACATCGCCCGCCGCGCAGTCCTCCGCGCACGAGGCGTGAACGCTCAGGCGCGGGATGCGCCCTGCCTCGCCCGCCTTTATGCGCCGGTCAAAGCTCTGCACCACCATCTCGCACAGGCGCTTGGACGCGCCCATGATGTTGGTGGGGTTGACCGCCTTGTCCGTCGAGATGAGCACAAAGCGTCTGCACCCGTGCGTCATGGCGGCATACGCGGTCTTATACGTACCGAGGACGTTATTCTTTATCGACTCGCAGGGGCTGTCCTCCATGAGCGGGACATGCTTGTGCGCCGCCGCGTGGAACACCAGCTCCGGCCGGTACTTTGCGAACACCTGCTCCAGACGGCGGCTGTCGCGGACAGAGCCGATGAGCGTGACAAGGTCGAGCGCGGGGTATCTGTCGCGCAGCTCGAGCTGGATGTCATAGGCATTATTCTCGTATATGTCAAAAATAATGAGCTGCTTGGGGCTGTGCGCCGCGATCTGGCGGCACAGCTCGCTGCCGATGGAGCCTCCGCCGCCCGTGACAAGGATGACCTTGCCGCTGATGAACGAGAACACCTCGTCCATATTGACCTCTATCGGCGCGCGGCCGAGCAGATCCTCAATGGAGACATTCTTGATGGAGTTCGCGTCAACGATCTGCCCCATCTGCCGGTAGAGGACAGAAACCTGCTTGAGCTCACAGTCCGTCTCGCTGCAAATGGAAAGAATGTCGCGCTTCTCTTCGACCGTGGCGCTGGGGATGGCGAGGACGATTTTGTCTATCTTATATTTTTCAACATTGGCAAAATGTCGCTCCTGCCGCCGACAACAGGGACGCCCTCCATAAAGCGGTTCCACTTGTTCTGGTTGTCGTCGATAATGCAGCAGACGCGGTCTGTCGACCCGGCGGAGCGGTTGAGGTCACGCAGTATCATCTGCCCGGCAGCGCCCGCGCCGATGAGCATGACGCGCTTCACCTTGTCCGGGCTCTCCGGTCTGCGGAAGCTGAGAATGATCCTGTACGAAAAGCGCACACCGATGGTGAGCACGAATTGCAGCGCAATACCGATGCAGTAATACGTGATGGGCATATGCGGGATGAGCGCGCTCGTACCCATGATGCGCGACTGCACGATGGTGCCGACGACCTGAAACACGAGGGTTATCACCGTCGCCACGATAGAGCGGTACATCTCATGCGCGCCGGCAAAACGCCAGATGCTCTTATACAGCTTGCAGCACCAGAACACCAGCAGGCAGAACACAGTGTACACCGGGGCGAACGTGCGCAGCGCGTCGATATAATAGGCGGGGATGGCCCAGAACTTGCAGTCGTAGCGCAGCCAGAGCGCGGCATAGAACGCGGCGTTGACGGCGATGGCGTCATACACGGCAAGGCAGAGACTGATTATCTGCCAATGCTCAATGTGACCACGGCGCTTCCCGCCGTTGGTGCTGTGCATACACGCTCTCCCCTTTCTTTTTAAGCCACTCCGGCGCTGCACACCGATATTATGGCATATTAACACTGATAACTATATATTTATATCACTTGCGCGGCATAATGTCAATCTTTTGGGAGGCTTCACAATTTCCGCTTTACTTCCAATGTATAAGATGATATTATTAATTGATACTGATAAAGTAAAAAGGATGTGTATAGCATATGTACATGAACATAGACCGCGCGGAGCTTAAGCTGCGCGCGAAGGGCATGATACGCGGGGCGAAGCCCTCTCCCGTCAGCGTGGGGCTTTTGTACCTTGCGGTGACGATACTTCTGAGTCTGCTGTCGGCACGGCTGCTGGGCGTGGGGCTGACGCAGAGCGACGTGGAGCAGATACTTTCCCACGTGCAGAGCGGTCGTTATGACTACGCCATGATGTATATGTCCGACTATATGCCGCCCGCGACGTCGTACATTATCGACCTCGCGCTGGAGCTTGTGTCCTACATTCTGTCGGCGGGCTTCATCATCTTCCTGCTCAACACGATACGCAGCACCGCCGCGTGCTATGAAAACCTGCTGGACGGCTTCGCCATTTTCGGGCGCGTTATCCTGCTGCAGATAGTCACCGGCATATTCGTATTCCTGTGGTCACTGCTGCTCGTCGTGCCGGGCATAATCGCCGCGTACAGATACCGTCAGGCGATATACCTGCTCATTGACCACCCGGAAATGTCCGTGATGGACTGCATCCGCGAGAGCAAGCGCATGATGACCGGACACAAGTGGGAACTTTTTGTGCTGGATCTGAGCTTCATCGGCTGGGGCTTTCTCTCAAGCCTCGCCATGATAGGATGGCTCGTGCGTATCTACACGACGCCGTACTTTGGGCTGACCTACGCGCTCGTAGCTGAAAAACGGCAGCGTGATGCCGATGACGGGCGTGATGCCGATGCACATGCCGATGTTCTCAAACGTCTGGAACGTTAAAAACGCGGCCACGCCGAAGCACACGAGCCCATGTTGCTGCCCGAGCGGATGCCGACCATGACGCAGCGGATGATGATGATCAGCAACAGCACGATGACGAGGATGCAGGCGATCATGCCGAGCTCCTCGCCGATGACGGCATAGATGAAGTCTGTGTGCTTGCCGGCGAGGGCGTTGGACTGGCTCTGTGTGCCGTGGCCGAGGCCCGCGCCGGTCCACTGGCCGGAAGCGAGCGCGATCTTGCTCTGGTGCGGCTGCCAGTTGATGCCGGTGTTCGTCGGGTCGATGCTGGAGTCATACGGTGCGAGGATGCGGTTTTTCTGATAGTCGTGCAGCACGAACTTCCACAGCAGCGGGATCATCGCGGCGATGGCCGCAAAGCCGATCGCAAACCAGTGCAGCGCAAAGCCCGCGGCAAAGAGCATCACGAGGAAGATGGAGAAAAAGATCAGCGCCGAGCCGAGGTCAGACGACACGACGAGGATCAGCCCGAACAGCAGCACGAAATGGCCCGCCAACTGCGCGACCGACCACACGGAGTTGAGGTCGTGGTATTCTTTCAAGTAGCTGACCTGCTTTGCCAGAATGATGATGAACGTGAGCTTGACGACCTCCGTCGGCTGGATGCCGATGCCGAAAAAGCGCAGCCAGCCGGTGTTGCCGGTGTTGTCGCTCACGCCGAAGGGGATCAGCAGCAGCAGAAAGACCACGTTGAACGCGCACAGGATCTGCCACTTGTCGGCCAGCACATCCACGTCCAGCACGGTCATGACCACGAACGCGAAAACGCCGAGGATGAGCGACGCGCTCTGCACGATGACATACTTGGCCGAGTGGTACGACGCCGTGGCGCTCGAGATGACGACGATGCCGAAAATGGCGCAGATGAGGCCCATCACGAGCAGGAAAATATCTGCCCGGTGAAAAAACTCCTTTGCGTAGGACATGACTTTTTTCATAATGGCCTCCTTTCCGCCGCGGCGGCGTTTTGAAATCGGCGCTTATTATATCACACAAAACGACTTTACGCAACGGCCGAAACCGTGCTATAATACTTCTTCAGAATCGGAGGGATATCATGCAGGAATATCTGACCCACAGCGAAGCGGAGACCGAACAGGCCGGCGCGGACTTTGCGCGCGCCCTGCCGGATGGCAAGGTCGTGGCCATGTACGGTGAGCTCGGCAGCGGAAAGACCGCCTTTGTGCGCGGCATGGCCCGCGGCATGGGGCTGACGTGCCGCGTCTCGAGCCCGACGTTCACGATCGTGAACGAATATGAGGGGCCCCGCGAGCTGATCCATTTTGATATGTACCGTCTCGGCAGTGCCGACGAACTGTTCGACATTGGCTGGGAGGATTATGTCAACCGCGGTTCCGTCTGCGCCGTTGAGTGGAGCGAGAACGTGGAGGACGCATTTTTCGGCGACGAGGTCGTGGTCCGGTTTGAAAAGCTCGGCCAGACGACCCGGCGCATCACGATCACGGAAGGGAGCGGGAAATCATGCTGATCCTTGCACTGGAGTCCTCGGCCAAGGCGGCGTCGGTCGCCCTGTGCCGCGATGGGGTGCTCATTGCCCAGAGCCAGCAGTGCAGCGCGCTGACGCACAGCTGCACGCTGCTGCCCATGGCGGAGGAGCTGCTGAAAAATGCGGACACCAAACTTGACGGATGTGGACGCCATCGCCGTGGCGCACGGTCCAGGCTCGTTCACCGGCGTGCGCATC
>VOFG01000192.1_pt1 | contig 58000 bp, 86 predicted proteins | sample 5384171 | NCBI WGS metagenome assembly VOFG01 (sample SAMN12384726, study PRJNA508395) | human gut metagenome | isolation source: healthy gut F | host: Homo sapiens
CTGCGTGAACTGGAGGCGGCGGATGGCTATATTCGCGATGAGCAGTATAAGACCGTCTATGTCGAACGTGGTAAATGCGCACAGATCGAGTGGGGAGAATAGTGCTGTGACGGGTCAGATCCAGATCCGGAAGTATAGCTCGGAAGACAACACCGTCACAGGTCAGCTTGCTGGCACCCCGTTGGAAGGCGCGGTGTTTGAGATCACGCAGGCCCGTTCTGGCAAGGTTGTTGGCTATATCGTGACAGACGCGCGTGGCGTCGCCGCTTCCGATCCTCTGCCTCTGGGCCGCTACTTTGTTACGGAGGTGTCCGCACCCAAGTACTATCAGCTCAGCAGTGAGAAGATGGAGGCCGAGATCGAGTATCCCAGTCAGATCATCAAACTCTCCGCCTACAATAAGCCCGCGTCTCTCGGCGTGACCATTAAGAAGAGCGGCAACTATGAAGTGCAGTCTGGTCAGACCATGAGCTATGACTTCTCCGGTATCGGCAACACCTCCAATGTTGCGCTGAACAGTTTCTTCTGGCATGATCGCATTCCTACGGATGCGACGCGTGCGCTCAGCATCAGCACGGGTACCTACAATGCGCGCCTGTACTATAAGGTCACCTTTAAGACCAATCTCAATGACTACCGGACTTTGGCCAGCAACCTGCTGACCTCCAACAACTATTCCCTGAGCCTGAATGCCGCTACGCTGCGGCTCGTGCAGGGCGAGTATGTCACGGATGTCCGGTTCGAGTTCGGCACCGTGCCCAGCGGCTTTGCGTCCGTGGTGAAGCCCACCATGCGTGTGCAGGTGCTTGGCACCGTGAGCAACGGCTACCAAATCATCAATCGTGCCGATGTTGGTGGCCAGTATCTCAATGAGTGGCAGACGGCAAAGACCACCTGGGTCACTACCGTCCGTCGCTTCAATACCACGCCGCTGCCGAAGACCGGATATTGATCTCGAGAGAGGTCGTTTCCTATAACCCCCGCCAGCCCCGGAGCTCACGCTTCGGGGCTGATCTTTTGAACATGAGGAGAGTATTATCATGAGCAAGTTTTTACCTATTGGTACCAAAGGTGAGCTGCTGAACAGCGACATGATCGCCCGCATCATTCCCAAGGAAGATGGCGGATGCATCATCCTCACCAAAGATGGTCAGCACTTCCACAGCGAGATCGACCTTCACGACGAAGTCAATGACTACAACTCCATTCGTTCCATTATCCCTTGCCAGGGCGTCAGCGCTGTCTATCTGGATGATGATGGCGACAGCGAAATCTGCCCCTGCGCTTTTGTGATGCTGATGTCTGACGGCAAAATTGAGCCTTTCGTCTTTGCAACAGACAAAGACATCGAGCGAATCGCCAATAAAGGCCATACCGGTTTTACCGGATTCGTTCCAACCAAGTAAATAACGAAGGCCGCTGCTCCGGCAGCGGCCTTCTATTCCAAAACAAGTGGAGGAATGTCAAACATGGGTAGATTTATCAACCTCGGTATCGCGATTGTCAACACCAGCTACATTATCCGTGTGGAGATGGAATCCGATGGCAGAGCGGAAATCTATATGTCCGATGGTACGATGTTTCGCTGCGATCACTTCGATGCCTCCCAACTATATGGCACAAATGAGAAGAAAGAGGGTGCGACCTCGTTGCATCTGCAAGAGGAACTCCGATATGACCAATCACACTCCATGTCTACTTGATGAAGCAGCAACCTTCATGAAAGTACAATACCTCTCTTACCTGCGGTTCCTGTCCACTGACGGTCGATCCCGTTTAGCCGCATTTCTTGAGACTATTGACGCAGCAGAATACACACTTTTCCAGTGGAATGATGCCATTGAATACTTGAAAGCTGGGGTGAAACAGCAGACCGCACAGGTGGCTCGTGCACAACTCCTACGCGCCCTTAGAACCACCTGATGGCTCTATATCAATATTGCATAGGTGGACATGTTCAACCAAAAACCCAGAACTGGCATTACCATCATGTGCGCCCACTATTTCTATTCGGACGAAGGAGGATCAAATATGCCCTGGATTATCAGCAATGGAAAAAGCTATGTGGAGATTATCGGCAACAATCAGATGATCACCACTGCCTATATCGATCGCGCGCATACATTCAACAATAAGAAGACGGCAGAGAAATACTGCTCTTTGCTGCCAAAGGCGATGAAAAACCTGAAGTATAAGGTCATCTTCATCTCAAACCCCAATCCCGAAAATCCTGATCTGCAACTGGAGCTACTGACGCCTGAATTCTACCTGACACGGCTGAAGAATTTCAGCGATTTCATTCACACCATCCAATGCCAGAGAGAAACACTGGTGACCGGCCAGCGGAAGGCGGAGCTGGAGATTGAAGACATCGAGCACGCAGCGGAGTTCTATAACCTGGATGCCTCACATGGATACCAGCTCTATAAACTTCTGCACGATGCCCGTGTGCGCCGGCGCAAGTGCAAGAATGCAATCGCTTGGATCGATTTCATCTTAGAGCAGCGCCCTGAGCGGTTTGTGGAGAACAATCCATCAGCTCGCATTGTGGGCACTCGCTCTCGCGATTATGCGCCACGAGCTCTGCCTGAACTCTTTGAGTGGGAGAACGAAGGACAGACCAGTATCTCGGTCAGTTAATTGTCGGCACCAATGGACAGAAGCCCTTGAATATGGTATTCTAAGCGCAAGAAAACATCAGTTTTTGCAGTATTTAGCTGTACCGTGACCCGTGGAATAGGGGGCTTTTATGAATAACCAGGCATACGATGATACAGCGACTCGGAACCCGAGAAAAGCATATACCGACTATGAGAACAGTACTTATACTGTTGTTTCGAAGGTGGCTTATTTAGTCGGAGTCCAAAAGCGCATTTTTGAAAACGAATATGAACCACCAAAGATGGAATGGTATGAGAAATTACACGCAGACAAGAATGCCCGCATCGTGCGCAACCTCTGCATGATTCGAACGGCTTTGGAACTCAATTTTAAAGCCATCAATAACCGTATGCGTTTCGATATGTGCAATCTCCACTCGCTTCCAGAGTATGTTCCGCAGGACAGCTTGAACGAACTCTTGCAGGATGGTATTACGATTGTTAGATCCAGAGCTTTGCCTGCCGAGTATATTGTAGATATCAATAAGCATATCAGCAACCGCATTAACAACTGCAAGTCGCTGTTTCCATTATGGCTGAAGTGGGAATATGTCCGGAAGCTCTTCCTCATGCCGGATGGCCTCAACGAGAAGGGCATCAAGGCAGCAGCGGCAGATTATTACGCCAACAAAAATAAGTACCCGTACCAAGTCTATATCAATTGGTCCTACATGGACTCTGGCAACATCCTCTACAATGACAAGAAGTTTGTTTCGCTTCTATATGAAGCCAATGCGGATTATTTCACAGACTTGAGCAAAGTGTCTGATGCCGGTAACCTCACAAAGGCTGGTATATACAAGTTCCTGGACAAGAGTGAGCGCGTCGTCGTTGTGGTGGATTGTGAAAACTCCGATCCCTACAAACTGTACGCAACCTTGAACAATCTTAATCAGGAAGCACTACTCAATAAGATTTGTAAAATCATCCTCTATGATGATATTCATACCACATCGGCGTGGAAGATTTTGGAGCGCTTCACCCAAATTCCAATTGAGCATGTCCTGATCGAACGCATCAAAGAAAACAAGTCACTTGTTGACATCCGTTTGACCACCGGGACCTGCCGTGAGTATTATCAGAACAATGTGGACTCGTTCATTCTTGTATCCAGCGACTCCGACTATTGGGGTCTGATTTCGGCAATGCCTGAGGTTCGGTTCTTCGTGATGGTAGAAAGCGAGAAATGCAGTCCGACCATCAAAAATGCGTTGATCAATGCCGGCATTTCTTATTGCTATATCGACGATTTTTGTACTGGTAACAGTAATGATATCAAGGTTGCGGCAGTACTTCGCGAGGTTCGCCAGAAACTCGACCAGGCATTTCACCTTAATGTTCGAGATATTCTGGATGAGGCCTGTAGGGCGACCAGAGCTGACATGACGACCGCAGAGAAGAACCAATTTTATGACAAGTACATTAAAACCATGCATGTTGATATCTCTCCCAACGGGGAAGCAACGATCGTGCTTGGAAAATAGTCCCGCATATTGGAACGAGAGGCTTTGACCCTCTCGTTCTATTTTTGTTGCTATTAAACCAGCAGTTCAATGACAACTTCAAAAAACAAGGTTATCATGATATCAACGACAAGAACAAGGAGTGAGCGATATGAATCTCAAAGAAGCTTTCCGCTTTCAGAATAAGCTGCAGTCCATGATGGCCGATGCGCAGAGCATCCTCGGCAACAATGGCAACATTACCAAGGTGCAGAACACCTATCTCCGCCACAAGGTTATGGCAGAGGCGGAGGATGAGGTCACTATGGAGGCCCCTCCACCGAGTATAGCGAGAATATCACCGAGATGGCAGAGTTCCTGCTGTTCCTCCTGGACGAGCGGGAAAAGCTGAGTGCTGCGATCCATAAGGCGAAGGTATCCCTTCCGCTTGGGGCCGGCCTGGATGGCGAAGTGAGCCTCAACGGGAAGCGCCAGGAGATCGCCACTCTGCTCCGTCACATGGCCGGCCTGCGCAATGGCGAGGTTTTGATCTCTAACGGGGGAGTTGGCTATCGGTTCAACAACGAGGGAAATCAGGTCTCCTACCGCTGCGATGTCAAGCGTGTGACCACCATCAATTTCGATCGCAATAAGATCCGGAAGATGTGCGCTGATCTGAGCAAGAAGTCCGATGAGACCTCTGCCGCTCTGGATGCCGCTCTGGTCAACACCCCGGTGGAGTACGAAGCTCCGTTCGATGTGAACGAGACTTTCGCAGAGGCTTTTGAAGCGCATATGTCCGCACTGAGCTGACCAAGCCCTTGCGGCTTTGCTCCGACTATCACGGATGCGGCAGAAGAAGAGAACGTGGCGACCGGTTCAGTTGCAGACGAACTATAGTGCTGCAAATTAAAAAATCCGCTCGGTTGATTCTGAGCTCCAAAAGAAGACATAATCCGTTTCATTAACGGATGCTACGAACCGTCTTCCTTTCCGTCAGCGCCCAACGCTGTTTCACCATATCGTGAATACGCTAACGCCGAATCTCAACCTTGCCACCTCACATCTCCCTATTCTGTTGGATATAGATAGATTTCCTATCTTGATATTGCTGGCCTTTGAGCCGTTCATACGTCGAGGTATGCTATCCACGCTCCTCAGGGAGCCGGCGAGCGCATGGCCTTGGCAAAAATGGTCTAAGCGATCTTGACTCTCTGCCGTATCCGAGATAGTCGGAGCAGTTCTCCCATAAATAGAGGCGAGCAGCAGGCTACGGCCTGCTGCTCACAAATAATCAGATTCAGTTGTGATGTCCGAGATACCAGGATGTCCTCCATCGGTACTTCAAACAACGCGCCGAGAGCATACAGATTATCTACGGAAGGCAGGCTCTTTCCTTGCTGCCATTTGTAGATCGCCTGCGGCTCTTCGAAACCGAAGTATGCCTGCAGATCGCGGACGCTCATCCCACGCTCGACGCGAAGACGGATGATGTTCTTTCCGGTCGCAATCGGATCAATGACCGGAAACTGCTTCATGTTCATGGCAATCGCCTCCATCTAAAGAGTCTTCCCAAACGGGAGTATTCCAGAATACTGGAAGAGGCTTCAAAAAGCAAGAGCAAACGCAATTTTGTAAAGAAACTGTCACATAAGGAGGTCCAATCGTGAGTCGAGAATACAATGAATCCTGCTGCTGGACGATTGAAAAGTTCTCATTCTTCCACAACTACTTCGCAATTATCGATACAGCGGATTACCTTGCAGACCAGCTCTTTATCAAGCATCAGGTCAGAGTTTGGTTTGGCCCTGAGTTCGTGTGCCCGGATGCTCCCTATCGCGTCATCATGTGCAAGTGCCGGAAGCGTGATGTCGATGCTTTCCTGGCAGCGATCCGTGAATTGCCCAACAAGATGCTCCTGTGCGGGTATCCTGACTACCTTACATTCTGCGAGGATCTTAAAAAGAAAGTTCAAACCGTTCGAGACAATGGAGGGGTTCTTACCAATGAAGCAGATGATACCGCTCAAAAAGCAGAGCAAGAAAGCGCAAAAGGAGCAACATGCCAAGCAGCGCGGTAGCTGGTATGGTATTTCTCCTGTCACAAGAACTGTTCCAAATGGTAAAGCCTATGACCGAAATCGAGTTAAACGAGAAGATCGAGAATTTACTGACTGAGTCAGCTCCCGTGCAGTCATCCAGACGAACTGGCTCTGCGTATCGAAGAGAAATGCGCATCCGCAAGAATGACGCGCTCATGCGCATTGTCACAAGAAGGTATGTGCCTCATGCCGGCTATATCGATTACGGCTTTGATGGTGACACGCTGCTCCATTCGGGAAAGTACATCAAGTATCCCAAGAACAGTAATTGCCAGCGGTGGATGAAACGAGAAACCAGCCGAAAGTTCCGGAACGGTCAGGATCTGCCCCGAAAGGGAAACTACTATCGGCGCCTTTTTGACTACTGGTGGACATTGTATTAACTAATGTGCACTGAATAACAGAAAAAGCCTTATATTTCAAGCCATAGAAGCCAATCCGTGGTATAATTGGAGCAAGAGAACTGGCAAAAATCCAGCAAAAACCTTGCACCTGGAGGGCAACTATGTATCGTTACAGCAATGGCCAGATCAGCTTGGCGGATTTCAAACAGCCGGTGGGCATGAATCTGAAGGAAAGCAACCGTTGGGTAAAGAAAGCCCAGACGATCCCCCTGACCGGAGATTGAGAAGCGCTACGCCGCCCTATTCACAAACCGGAAAGTCAATGTGGCTAATGCAAGGCGCATGGGATCCGTCTTTCCGGCCCGGCTCTGGGGCGGCCCAAGCAGGGTGAAACCAGAGACAAGGCTCAGGACTATCAGGATGAGTGCGAGCGCGTGGAAGTGGAGCGCAGATTCAGTCTGGCGAAGCGTAAATGTGGCATGGGGCTGGTCACTGCAAAGCTGCGGGAGACTGCGGCCCATGTGATCGCCATTTCCGTTCTGGTGCTGAATCTCCGCAAGATTCAGCGCGCCCTTTTGAGAATGCTCGCATATCTTCTGGAGATTCTCGCTCAGAAGAAAAATTGGGCACTTGTTCAGTGGACATTATATTATATGAAATAAATTTTACGGCTGTGCAGGCATATCGCCAACACCGTGCTATACTGTACGGGAAATTGAGAGTACCATCCGTTCAAGGAGGTGTGCATGGCAAAACCGATGTAAACATCTCACCGGAAACCATGCTGGACGGAAGTCTGACCTTGCTGATGCTGGGAGAAAATCAAAAGCTGGAAAATACTTCCACCTGTAAGAATCTGTACAGGTACAATTCTCAACGTCCTTTAGCAGGCGTCCTTCTTGACAATGTGAAAAGAATGGTGTATCCTTCGTTCAAAAGGGAGTAGCTTGCACAGCTTTGTGTATCCGTTGGCGTCAGTACGGGCCGTTTGGCTCCGCTGCGGATTGAAATGGCGAGACTTTTGTATCAATGTGAAGGCATTGACGCAAAAGGGCTCGCCTTTTTTGCGTCCGCCGAAAGGAGACACAGTACATGAAGCAGGAAAAGAACATTTGGGAACAGTCCCGCGTGGAGCTGTTCCAGAAACTGGATTGCCGGGAGACCGGCTTATCACAGGAGGATGCGGCGCTCCGATTGTTGAAATACGGTGCCAATGAACTGCGCGCTGGCAAGCAAAAAAGCGTTTTTCAGATTTTTCTGGGGCAGTTTGCGGATTTTCTGGTGTTGATCCTCATTCTGGCCGCCGTCATCTCCGCCTGCATGGGGGATGCGGAGAGCATGATCGTCATTTTGGCGGTCATCACCATGAATGCAATTCTGGGCACCGTTCAGACCGTCAAGGCAACCGCCTCGCTGGACAGCCTGAAGCAGATGTCCGCTCCCACCGCCAAGGTGCTGCGGGACGGTCAGATCGTACAGATCCCCGGCCGGGAGGTGGTTCCCGGTGATGTGGTCATATTGGAGGCGGGAGATTCCGTCTGTGCCGACGGACGCCTGTTGGAATGTGCCAGCCTGAAGTGCGCGGAGAGTGCCCTCACCGGCGAAAGCCTGCCGGTGGAAAAGGATACGGAGCCGCTCAGTGGGGAAACGGCCTTGGGCGACAGGAAGAACATGGTGTTCTCCGGCAGCTTCGTCACCTATGGGCGGGGCCGCTTTCTTGTGACGGCCACCGGCATGGACACGGAAATGGGCAAGATCGCCCAGCTTCTGAAAAACACGGAGGAGCGGAAAACGCCGCTTCAGGTCAGTCTGGATCAGTTCGGCAGAAAGCTGTCAATCATCATTCTGGTGATCTGCGCAGTGCTGTTTGGCGTCAGTGTGCTGTGGCGGCACGAAAACGTGATGAACGCCTTTCTCTTCGCCGTGGCGCTGGCGGTGGCCGCTATCCCGGAGGCTCTCAGCTCCATCGTGACCATCGTGCTGTCCTTCGGCACCCGGAAAATGGCCAAGGAAAACGCCATCATCCGCCATTTACAGGCGGTGGAGGGGCTTGGCAGCGTGTCGGTCATCTGCTCGGATAAGACGGGTACGCTGACTCAGAACCGTATGACGGTGCGCAAACTCTACACCGGCGGCGAGGTGATCGCCGCCAAGGACGCAGACTTCCGAGATCCGTTACAGGAGCCGTTGCTGCGGACGGCCCTGCTGTGCAGCGACGCGGTCATCAGCGGGGATACGGAGATCGGCGATCCCACGGAAACGGCGCTGGTGCGGCTGGGGGAGACCAACGGCTTTGACGAGGATCTTGTCCGGGACCGCTGGCCCCGCCTGACGGAGATCCCCTTCGATTCTGACCGGAAAATGATGTCCACGGTCCACAAGCTGGCGGGTGGCCTGATGTTGGTCACCAAGGGCGCGACGGACGTGCTGCTGCACCGCTGCGTGGTGACGCCAGAGGAACGGGCGAGGATCGAACAGGTCAACGAACAGTTTTCCAACGAGGGCCTGCGGGTGCTGGCCTTTGCCTGCCGCAGTGTGGACAGTACGGCCATCACTCTGGCGGATGAAAACGGCCTGACCTTCCTCGGCCTCATCGCCATGATGGACCCGCCCCGTGAGGAATCCAAGGCGGCGGTGGCGGAGTGCATCCGCGCCGGTATCCGTCCTATTATGATCACCGGCGACCACAAAATCACGGCGGCGGCCATTGCCCGTGAGATCGGCATTTTGCGGGACGGCACGGAGGCCGTGGAGGGCGCGGTCATCGACGGCATGAGCGACGAGGAATTGCAGGAGTTTGTGCCGAAGGTCAGCGTCTACGCCCGTGTGTCCCCGGAGCATAAGATCCGCATCGTCCGGGCGTGGCAGCAGCGGGGCAATCTGGTAGCCATGACCGGCGACGGCGTCAATGACGCCCCCGCTCTCAAGCAGGCGGACATCGGCGTTGCCATGGGCATCACGGGAACGGAGGTGGCCAAGGATGCCGCCGGTATGGTGCTGGCGGACGATAACTTCGCCACCATCGTAAAGGCCGTGAAGAATGGTCGGAACGTGTATGCCAACATCAAGCGGGCCATTCAATTTCTGCTCTCCGGCAATACGGCGGGCATTTTGACGGTGCTCTACGCCTCTCTGATGGGACTGCCCGTGCCCTTCGCGGCAGTGCACCTGCTGTTCATCAACCTGCTGACGGACTCTCTGCCCGCCATCGCCCTTGGCTTGGAGCCTCACACCGACGAGGTCATGTCGGAAAAGCCCCGGCCCCGGAACGAAGGCATCCTGACCAAACCCTTCCTGTTCAGCGTGGGCATCGAAGGACTGGTCATCGCCGCCGCCACCGTCACGGCCTTCTATCTGGGGCTGAACGCCGGCGGCGCCGCTGCCGGGCAGACCATGGCCTTCTCCACCCTGTGCCTGAGCCGGCTGTTCCACGGATTTAGCTGCAAATCCCAGCATCCGGTGCTGCTGACCCGCCACTTCTGGAACAACCGTGCCCTGTTGGGGTGCCTTTGCCATCGGCGCGCTGCTGTTGGGGCTGGTGCTGCTGGTTCCCGCGCTGGAACCGCTGTTCGCAATTGCGCCGCTGTCTGTTGGCATGGTCGGTGGCATTGTGGGACTGGCGTTTGGCTCTATGCTGGTGATTCAGCTTCTGAAATGGATCCGGCGGTAAACGAGCAATATTATTTAATGTGCACTGAATAATAGAAAAAGCCTTATATTTCAATCCATAGAGGCCAATCTGTGGTATAATTGGAGCAAGAGAACTGGCAAAAATCCAGCAAAAACCTTGCACCTGGAGGGCAACTATGTATCGTTACAGCAATGGCCAGATCAGCCTGGCGGATTTCAAACAGCCGGTGGGCATGAATCTGAAGGAAAGCAACCGTTGGGTAAAGAAAGCCCAGACGATTCCCTGACCGGAGATCGAGAAGCGCTACGCCGCCCTATTCACAAACCGGAAAGTCAATGTGGCTAATGCAAGGCGCATGGGATCCGTCTTTCCGGCCCAGCTCTGGGGCGGCCCAAGAAGGGTGAAACCAGAGACAAGGCTCATGACTATCAGGATGAGTGCGAGCGCGTGGAAGTGGAGCGCAGATTCAGTCTGGCGAAGCGTAAATGTGGCATGGGGCTGGTCACTGCAAAGCTGCGGGAGACTGCGGCCCATGTGATCGCCATTTCCGTTCTGGTCCTGAATCTCCGCAAGATTCAGCGCGCTCTTTTGAGAATGCTCGCATATCTTCTGGAGATTCTCGCTCAGAACAAAAATTGGGCACTTGTTCAGTGGACATTAACTAAAGAGAGGATTCCTGCAGCGTAATGTGCGGGAACCCTCTCGTTTCTTAGTCTATATTTCTTTCAGGCGCCTGTAGAAGGTTGATCTCGAACTGATACCGGCGCGATGCATGGCTTCTTCTTCCGTTACTTTATGGTTGCGGAAATCCTCAGCGATTTGGCGGAACAGATTTGGATCGACTGCAATCTTCTTCCGACCAGCGTATTTTCCATTGTTCTTTGCCTGTGCGACGCCTTCTTGGTGACGCTGCTTATTCTGCTTCGCTTCCATTGATTCCTGAACCATGAGCAGGTTTAGCAGCAGACTGCATTCCTCTTCAGAGAGCTGGCGCGAGTCTGTTTCATCCCAGATATGAGCGCCACTCCTCAAAATCTGAAGGAGAATCTTTCTGAGCTGGCGGCTGGTCTTCGCGATACTTTGAAATCCCTGAATCGAAACAAGGTCGGTTGGCTGGAGATCAGGCGGCAGGCTATTGATCGATTCAAATGTGATAGTCCGAGCAGCTTCTGCCCGCTCAACGATCAGGTTATCGGTACCGCAGCGCATATCCGTCCGGAGCAGCCACTCAAAGCGGTCATAGTAATCCAGACCAACTGCTTCAAGGAGTTCCCAGAGATCTTCTCGACTTTCGCTGGGGGTACGCTCAGAAATGAAGTACGGCGTCATATTAACGCGATAGTATCGCTCGAGCCGCATGGACATGTCGAGTCCGGGAATACCCTGGAAAATGGAGGACGGCAGGGTATCGATTACACTCCATTCAGGAGTAAAGACATACTGGAAGTTCTGATCATCAAAGCGCTCAAGATCAACTTGACCCACAGCATACTTATTGCCGTTGCGGTCCACGGCATAGATTATGCCGCTGCTGCGGTAATAGGGCTTTCCCTGCAGGGGAAGCGTATATTCGTTTAGGCTTTGGTAATCATGCGTAACAGGCCTCATGAGCCACTCCTTTCCATGTCACAACTGGCGATATGCGTACATAAGGATCTTTTCATATCGTTGCTGCAGCATGACTTTATAGAAACGCTTGCGCACCTCTGAAATCCCTTCCACTTCGTCAATAAGAGCATTGATTTGATTAAAATCGATGCGAGGAACAATTCGCTTTAGGGCATCATTGCAAGCTTCGAATTGCAAGCTGCTGATCACTTCAAAATAGGAACTCTTGCGATTCTTCACCTTGATGTGGGAGGTGGGGAACTTATAGATCCGTTGGTCAATTTCATCCTCGGAGGAGAGTACGGCCTCCAGCTTCTCGTCCGTATTCAGCTTTGGGTAGAGGCTTGAACCATTGTCATATACCGGGGCGATCCGGTATTGGTTATTTCTCTTAATGAAGCCCCAGTTCCCGCCATGCCGGTCAAAATTGCCGATCAAAGCATCCACGATGAACATATCCCAGAAGCGGTCGATTGTCTCCTCAACATTTGTTGACTTCATATTCTCCCGCAGCATTGCGGTAATATCTTCATAAGTGTACTGATAGAGCTCTTTGTCCCTTTCCAGCGAGCTTTCGCCGACACCGTTGAAGGCGACAAGATCATCCTCTGGCTCTAAGAAATTTTTCATAACGACTACATTTTTGCCCTCATAAGTGCCAAGGAAGGTTTCCTGTACGGGAATGCCAAGTAGTTGAAAAATATGGCTTCCCAAATACTCAGAAACATAATTGAAGGTCAAGCCCACTTCGGAATTCTTCTGAAACTTGACGATATAACGAAACCCGTCAATGATGATTTCAAACTTCTTTTCTGCCCCAGAGAATAACACGGGTGTCTTTTCGTACTTGCTGTAATCTCTCATGATAGACCTCCAATTTTGATCTTCACCATTATTATATCCACAACGAGCGAAAGTGTCAATAGAGCTGATATATATTTTGATACGCTCATAAGCCGGCGAGTGTGAATCAAATGAAAAAGCCGCACCATGTAAATGGTGCGGCTTAGGAGGTAGTACTAACCGTGTCGAAATCGATGCGGTTAGTCTTTTTCACCCTTCCGGGTCTTATAGTCCGCTTCAATTGGCGCTTTCCAATCGGCACTCATAGGAGCTCCGCTTCTCATGCTTGTAATCGCGCAGCTGACCACTTCATAGTTCAGCCTTGTCCCCACGCTGTCGGAGTGGTAATTGACCGCGCGGTCTTCACTAATACCAAAATGCTTTGCCGTCTCGACGGCGTCAATATTGGCGCCGAGGAACAGGAATTCCCAACCATACTTGCTCTTCTCATGCTCGATCATCTGCTTAACACGAGCGCTATCATAGCGACGACTCGCATTTTCCATTCCATCCGTCGTGATGACGAACAGGGTGTGCGCCGGAACATCTTCCTCTCGCGCATACTTGTGGACGTTGCCGATGTGGTGGATTGCGCCTCCAATCGCATCCAGCAAGGCGGTGCAGCCGCGCACACAATACTCGCTATCCGTCATGGGCTTGATGTCTCGGATATTAACGCGGTCATGGATCACTTCGCTGACATTGTCAAAGAGGATGGTGGAGACCAGCGCTTCGCCGGGAGCTTTCTTCTGCTTTTCAATCATGGCGTTGAAGCCGCCGATTGTGTCGGACTCAAGTCCACTCATGGAACCGCTGCGGTCAAGGATAAAGACGATCTCAGTCAGATTCTTATTCATTGCAAATACCTCCAATAAATTATGGCTGTTTGGTGTTTCACCTTACAGCCATATCTTACTTTGATATTCGCTTCATTTGGTCGCTTGTTAAGCGACAATTCAATGAAAGGCGCAAGCAAGGATGCTTGCGCCTCTGGATTTCTCAGGATGTGTGATGTGCGTAAAACTCGCTCTCTGCAACACGAATCACGAAATTGTATTCCAGTCGATTTGCCTTGGACATGTCGATGTTATACCGCTTACTGACCTGACGCAAATAGGCAAAATACTCTTTGTCCTCACGAGTCAACGGAGACACCCAGCCTGTTCGTGAAGCATGATCTTCTACCTGACGCAGATACTCAAGCTCTTTTTGTTCCATCGCAGCACACCTCCGGAAAAGATAGCATATCAATCAGAGTTCCACCGACGAAAAGTCGCAGCACCTGATAACTATTATGCGCCAATCAGGCTTTGATCGAATGCAAACAGCGCCTCATTGATCTCAAACACGTTGTAGTTCCCTCGCTCGACAAAATACTCCACGATGATGTCGAATTTGCTGGAGTGCGACAGGGCAAATCCTGCTTTCGAGAGCATATCCTTCAATTCGTCAAGCGGCAATTCGAGTGCAAGCGCAAAGGCAATCACAGTAGGCTTTGATGGTCTATAGAGCTTATCCGTCCGAATCTTTGAGAACAGCTTTCGATCAATGTTGGCCTTTTTATAGCACTCTGCATCCGTCATGCCACACTCATCAATCTTACGCAGAAGCATCTCGGAAAAGCTCTCGTCGATCTGCTTCAGCGCATCGTCCAGGGAAGCTGCCTTTGCTACCATAGGTGCAGCAGGGATAGGGCAGCTCTCTTCCGCTGCAAGGCTACGCAGCCGGCTGATCCGCTCAGCATAGCTGTCTCGATGCTCTTCTACATATCGGTCATCTATGTAGGCGTTGATGTCCGCAAACAACTTGCTGCTGATCTGATACGCCTTGCGATCGAAGATGACGATGTAAACCATCATATCGTTTTCAAGCAGAAAACTGCTGATCGTGTCGATAGCTACTTTGAGCGCCTCATCCTTTGGATAGCCGAAGATTCCCGAGGAGATCAGAGGGAATGCGACCGACTCGCAACCATGCTCCTTTGCGAGCGCGAGTGACGTCTGGTAGCACGAGACAAGCTTGTCATGCTCCCCATACTGCCCACCGTACCAGCGAGGGCCAACCGCATGGATCACATACTTGCATGGCAGCTTATATCCCTTTGTTATCTTGGCACTGCCAGTTTTGCATCCATTGAGCATTTCACATTCGGCCAGGAGTTCCGGGCCGGCGGCACGATGAATGCAGCCATCTACGCCGCCACCACCCAAGAGGGAACTGTTTGCGGCATTGACGATCGCGTCAACCTTCATTTTTGTGATGTCATTTCTTACGATCTGGAGCGGCATAAATGGACCTCCTGTGATAGCTGCCTTTTGAGTGATCAAACGGCGAGCTTCTTTGGCAATAGATATATCTTTTTATCATCGAAGCAGATTTGCTCGGTACGGTTATAGATCTGGATCATCTCATCCATCTTTTCCATGAACATCCGTGTGCCAGGATTACCTATGGAAGCGAACCGGTGTACGGCATCCTTTTCCATATCGAGAGCACTCTTCTTCAAGTGTATCCCGCCATCCTGAAGGAATTCATCAACTGGCCCCTCTCTTACAAGAGGGATACTTCCAATGAATTTCCCGACTGCATTTCCTGCCGTGCCGATACCTTTCATGACATTAGCATCTACTGCTGAGTAACTCAGCTTCTCCAAATAGTGTGAGCTCTCCTCGAACAAATCGCGGTATGCGTCTGACATCTGTTGCAGTTCATCTCGAATCCCGGAAATGTAGGATTCTTTGAAATTGCCGCTGAGCATGACCTCCATGAGGGAAGACAGCGAGAATGTATAAAGGGACAAGCGGTAGTATTTGAATTCCTTTTCCAATGAGGCAAATGACTGTTTCACACTAGCCTGTGTGACGATATGCTGTTTTTTCCCGATCGACTCAACGATCTTCTTCTGATAACCAAGCATGTTTTTGCGTGCGCGATTCTGGTAGGTAAGGACTTGATTATGATTGCCGCTGACAAAACGTTCATTGTCCCAGTTGTCCTTATACTTTTTGATGATGCTCATGAGACTTTCAACATCCGCTTCTATCTCAGATTCCTTTTCGATTTCAAGGAACGAGATGATCTGCCTCTGCATATCCTCAATTTCCCCAAGTTCCTGTTCAATTGAGAATAGTGCGACCGCCATCATCATAGTGGCGGGATTGAATGCTGCCGCTGTCTGTGTGGTAGCGGTAATTGCTCCTGCTTCCTGCAGCTGAACCATTTTAGACGCTCCATCCGCAGTTTTGAGTGAGGCCCAGAAGTTTCCGTTCTTTGCCGCTTTCAGTACATCACCGACACCAGCGTTGGCTATCGTATAGAGTCCATCCGCTGCGATGCTCGTCGTCTGCGTAACAGTATTCAACGCAGGGATGAGCGAAGAGACTCCAGCACCAAGCGTAGAGAGTTCCGCAATAGGAACGCTTAACACACCGCTGCTGTTCAGAGCAGTCCTTGCATCCGCCAAGAGGCTCTGGGTAATATCCAATAATGCCCTCGTATCACCGCCAGGCTGAGTTTCTATCGCGGTGTTCGTCTTGATGATCTCTCCCATGTCTTATCCTCCTCAATCGATTGAGAGTGTTCTCATTAGAGTCGTTGCTTTTTCGCGGATCAGAAAAAGGCCGTGTGGGAGCTGCCGCATACAATATTGCTTTACACGATCATTGCCCCGAAGGGCATTAGAGACAGCTTAGCCATTTTGAAGCATTGCTTTCCGATTGGAATGCCAAGGATCGTGATGCACCAGAGACAGCCCAGAATGCAGTATCCGATTGCCATCTCAAGGCCAAAGAAAATGATCCAAATTAGGTTGACGAGGAAGGAAAAGCCTCCACCGCCATACACAACTTCTTTCCCAAACGGGAAAAAGGCGAGACTTGCGAATTTGAAGCATTGCAGGCCAACGGGTATGCCGATGATGGTGATGCACCAAAGACAGCCGGCCAGTACCCAGGCAAGCCCGCCGATCAATCCTCCAAATAGGAACCAAAGAATATTTCCAATCGTAGACATAGTTGTCACCTCAATTTCTCGCTATTTCGCATCCGTTGCAAGCTGTCGCTCGATCCATGCCATCAGCAGCCTTACGATGCGTTCCTGCTCATCCTCCGTCAGCTCACGCCCTATCGGAACATGATACCACTTGTTTAAGCAGCTGCGACAGCAGCAGGCGCAGGCATGCTGGGCAATAAACACTGGATGCCCGCGCATCGGTGTCTGTTTGCCGTCATTTGGGATGATCGCCGGCGCAAGCCGCATTCGGATGAAGTCGACCGCATGATGCTGAATGGTTTCCATGCCCTTGCCCATTATGTACTGCCTGTCCTTTTCACTCAAATGGAACTTTGCGCGGAAAGCAGACTGTTGTAGGCGTAAAAGTGTTTGCTCAATGGTTGACATGTTGCTCACTCCAAGACCTTCAGTCCCAACTCTTTCATCTTGCGAATGATATCTTTCTCATCCATCATTCCCTCTGGAGATGATGCCTCCTGACCAGGGAATGCTTCGATACCGCTAAACTTAGCTGCCAGCTCATCCGGTTTCCAACCGCAGGTACACCACAAGCGGCTTCCATTGTGATATTGCACGATGAGCTGCATAAGAGTATCTTGCTGCTTTTCCGTCAGGCGGACACCTACCTCGCACAATTCAATCAGCACATTCTGGATCATATCCGTTGTGCGCAGATGACCAACATTCTCGGCTCGCCGATGAAAGCGCATAATCTTTTTCCGCCTCTGTACCGCTGTACTCTGCCAACAGGGCAGAATAAGTGGCGGGGACTTTCTTGTAATAATCCAAATTGAACCGCTCGTTCAAATTGAGAAAAGAAAACTCGTTTAATTTCTTCCCGCGATTCTCATTCGGATAGGTTTTACGTTGTTTTGGGGCGCACTCCATCGCCGTGGACTTCAGGTTCCCAATAAAATCTGCGAGTGATTTCTCCTCTACAGATGCTGTTGGTTCCGCATATGAGAGAAAATCATCGGGGACACAATAGGGGCGATCATTGCGCTCGTCCATCAGGGCATAGAAGGAAAACATTTTGCCATAACCTGCACCAATCAATTCTTTTGATACGATGTGCCGATCCAGGTCATTATGAGGTTCTTCCGTGTACAGTTCTTCGATCTCATATACTCGATAGGGCTGCACTTCTCGACGGACAATAGTGGAAAAGGCAATAAGATCGCGTCGGTGGATTCGCGGCGCACCGCTTTTGAGTTTCTGATAAACCGACCACACATCACGCAGGGTGATGGCACCGTACAAATTTGCGCAGGCGGCAAATAACGAATGAAGGAAATCACACGCCTCCGTCGATAAACCTGCCTGTGTATATAGGCGCTTTAGAGATTTCTCCGATAGTGGTTTTGGATAGGACATATACCGTTCCTCCGCTTCCAACGTTCAAACTTTATTCGTACTGTTCCGCGATCGACTTGACGTGCTCCGCCATCTGCTTGACTACATCATCCGGCCCAATGACCTTCGCCGCCGTCTGAAACCCGCAGAGCCATGCAAAGAACTGCGGGCTGACGATCACATCTGTCCATACTGTAAAGTGATCTTCTCCATCCGGGACTAAGATCACATCCCGCCCGAGACGGTCGAGCACGGCGCCCACGAGATGATTTTCGAAACGGAGATGAACCTTGACCTCCTCGCCGGTGAACATGCCGAATGTCTTACGCGCATAGACGGCCATATCGAGCGCCTCATAAGCGTCTTGACCATCTCGTTCTTCAATCAGAACGGTGATCTTTTCCATCTTATCGACGCGGTAGTGTTTGATGATCCCTGCAGCAGAATCAAAGGCAACCATGTAGTAGTTCTCATCGTCCCATGTCATTGCAAATGGGCTGACAACATAATAAGCTCCACCATGTCGGTATACGCGCTCCTTGGCGACATTATACTCGAAATACAGGAACCGGATCTTCCGATTACTTGAGATGCCGTTATGAATCTCATCGACATTATAGTAGATGGACTCATTCATCGTTTTGATCCTGTTCTTCACGAACACCTGCCGGTTGAGCAGTTGTGCGCTATGAATGCTGGCCAACTTTTCAATCTTTTTGATCAGGGACAGCGTTTTCTTATGGGTAATAAATTTCGAGGATTGGACGCTATCCACGAGGAGCTTGAGCTCCGGCAGTTCAAAATCACGGCTTGCTACATAGTAGCCGTGATTGTTCCCCTCAGATACCTGGATGATGTCCAATCCAAAATCTCGTAGAGCATCGATATCACTATAGATCGTCTTTCTCTCCGCAGTAATATCATGAGACTTCAGGTAGGCAATGATCTGGCTGGTGGTTACGGCATGGTCTTCATCTGAGTTCTTCAGCAGGTACTCCATGATGTAGATAATCTTCAGCTTCTGAAATGAGGAGCGAGGCATATGTTCATCATCCTTTCAACCTGGTCGAACCAATTTCTGTAAAGCAATTATATCATAGCATAAAACCTGTCCAATAGAAAGGACAACCTTTGCCTAACACGGTTAAGCCTCCGCTTCAAGTCTGACTTATCCGACAGAACTCAATATCCCGTTTTAGAGCTATTGCATTTTGCGTGCAATAGCTCTTTTTACGTCCGTTCACAAAAAGTTTACAAATTTCTTTTCAAAGCGACGGGGGGTACCCCCCTGTTTTTTGAGTGAACTCTAGTAGAACGCAAAAAAGGAGATGACCATTTTGAAAAAAAGAAAGACCCGAGCCCAGCGCAGTAGATCCTTCCGCTGTCCGCATTGCGGGGCGGCCATGATCCTGAGACCTGCATCCGAAATCTATCATGATGCGAAATCTGACCGAAAGCTCTATGTATGTCACAACTATCCCGCCTGTAACACCTATGTTGCGGCACACCCGAATACTGACAAGCCAATGGGTGTGCCGGCGAATGGGGATCTCCGGAATCTCCGTATTCAGGCTCATCGAAAGTTCGACCTTATCTGGAAGAACGGGATCATGACTCGTGAAGAAGCTTATCGCTGGTTCGCGGATTCATTCGGACTTAGCCTGCGTGACGCTCACATCGGCATGTGCAGTGAGTATCGATGCCGTGAGCTGATCCGCCTCTGCAATGAAGTACTTGCCAGAAACAACTGTGTCGCATAAAGGAGGTGCTCGACATGACTGATTATCAAGACGCCCTGGTGCTGGAGAATTTGGACCTGGTCAACTGGGTCATCCGCACGCGCATTTCCATTCCGAACCGTCCGCTCCTGACCTATGATGACTTTTACGCCATTGGTTGCGAGGCTATCTGCAGAGCGGCGCTGAAGTATCAGCCGGATACGGGAGCTTTTGCACCTTTCGCTTGCCGGTACATTTACAATGCCATCGTAGATCACTGCCGCGCAATGAACTACCGGCTGGAAAGAAGTGTAGAGATCAGCGAAGATGAAAATGCCTCTCTTCTCGATATGCTGACTTGCACTTCTGTTGATTTTGATGAGACCGTAACGGATGCCACCGCTATGTCTGCGCTTGCTGCCTGTAAGGAGAAATACAATGGCGTTGCTCGGAAAGGTGTGGAAGCCATCGAGCTGAAGCTAAAGGGCTATGAGGCCACGGAGATTGCAAAACACTATGATACGAGCGTAAATAACGTCAACGCATGGATCTCGCGTGCTCGCAGCAAGCTCCGTAACGAGCCAGCATTATTGGAAATCCTGTATTGAGTTGTTGTTCTTCGTCTCGTATCTTCGTAAGAAAGAACAGAATGGCTGAGGAGGAGAGCATTATGATGACATTCTATGCTGCCGCTGGCAGTTATCAAATTCGCAATGAAGACGGCAAAGATATGCCTTATATTATGCGGCTTGGGAAGCTCCAGCCAGTTTCTATTCCGGAGTTCAGTATCTGGAGTATGTTGCTGTGGGATGTCCTGACGCACGACGAGCTCCGCAAGAAATATTTTGAAAAGATGGAGGAAGTGAAATTGGATCCCTCCGGATTTGAGAAGGCGCTCGAGATGCTCGTAAAGCGAAAGCTCATCATCAAAGGTGTTGGATACACCGGTGCGGATGCGCTCTACAACATGCTTTATGATACCTATGTCATACCGCTGCGGGGGTTCAGGGTACACGGCGCTTGCTGAATATCGCAAAGCTGCTCAAGCAAGGTAAAGTCAACTTCTTTGAGGACGTCTACCTCCTGCAGCCAGATAAGGGTACAGAAGCGGAACAGCGAATCATGAAGTTGGTTACCCAGACGCCGCTGAGCGTCCCTGAGCTGGTACGATGCTTTGAAAACGATGTTCGAGATGTCAGCTCGGCCGACAAAGTGATTTCCGCCATTTATACGGAAGAATCTGACAACCAGGCGCGGCTAAACAACGCATGTAGCCTTTCAAATCATAGGCAGGATGTGCTGGAAGCAACCACAAACTAGTATTTGACACGCCAGGTCATTCTGAACATGCATAGTATCACGGGCCGGAAAGGAGAGAATCTTTCCGGCCCTCATTTTGTCCTGCCATATCGGTAGAGAAAGGAGTATTCCATGAAAATACCAAACCCTATCGCTATTCGTTTTGCCAAGCTGATATTCTCGATTCTGTCGATCCCGGTTTTGGGAGTCATCTTTGCCATGATCTCACATGACCATAAGTTGCTTATTCTGTCCGCCGGTGTAGCGATTACGGGCGGTGTGAAGGCGTGTTCTTTCTACCGACAGGTGAGCAGGCAGCAGTACGAGCGTCTCGAGGGACTGCTTGTCCAAGAGCAGGTCAATATTCCTAGAAAGCGCCACGCCATCGTTCTGGAGCTGGAGAATGGAAGCCACGTACAGCGGGTTCTGGATGGACGATATAAACTCAAAGCTGGAAGCTTATATCGATTTTACCTCAAAAAACCGACCAATGATCTCCCGAATCTCCCGGAGGCCCTTCAGCCGTCCTCGACTGTATTTGGCTTTGAAGAACTCTCTTTTTCTACAAGCAAGCAGATTTAGGTACTCTGGAATGCGCATCATAGGAATGCTATGCTTACAGTGTTCTTTATTAGATGTCTTCTCCTCAGGGAGCTTTTTTTAAGATGTGAGCCTGTGTCATTTACGCAGGCATATTAGACAGACTTGCGGATTGAAAGATTTAACCTGCGTCTGTCTTTTTTCTATGCCAAGCAACAGCTGGCAACTTTTGAACCATGCACCGTAAGGTGTTTGGAATATTTTAAGCCGTAAGGCAGAAAGGAAAAGGATTATGCACGCAACCATCATTATGGAGGGCCGTCTGGTCACCGATCCGGAGATCAAGAGCGGAAAGAATGGAGACTACTGCACATTCCGATTTGTGGTCAACACAAAATATGGAAATCAGGACAACGCCTCTTTCTTCAACTGCACCGCAAGCGAGTACATCGCCAATCGGATGCAGAAGGCCGGCATCAAGAAGGGCCGTCTGATCGAGATCATCGGTAATCTGAATCTGCGTCCCTACGAGACGGATGAGGGCATTCGTCAGATTTCTGCGGATGTCAGTGTCCTCGAGTGGCACTTTACTGGTTCAAAGCCGAAAGGCGATGAGGCGGACTCTTCGCAGGGTACGACAAAAACCGCACAGAAGAGCACCGGTAAGGTACGCCCGGAGCAGACGATTCCAAGTGGCGATGACGATGACGACCTCCCCTCTGATCTGGACATACATATATGGGCTGTAAGTGTTGTGAATGCTTGCAGCCCATTTTGTTTTGTCCATTCCAAAATCTACATACGAAAGGACTGACTATTTGTGGCTGTCAAAAGCCGAATTGACGCATGGACCCTGCTGAGGGTTCTTGTTGTACCCTGTCTGTTTCTCTGCGCGATCTTCAAGCGCCCCATATTCCAATGGATCGCTTGCGCTGCGCTTTTTGTCTGGGTGTGTTTCGTGATCTCGAAGCTATTTCGCGCGCATAGAAAACACTGCAAAAGATGCCCGCAGAACAAAGGCCTTTCCTGCGAAGCAGGAGACCAAACCGCTTACGGAGACTCCTCAAGAAGCAGATGATGACACCCGACTGAGCTTGCTCAGACAGGTCAATTATCGAATCATGGAGCAACTGAAGCAGAGCTATCCCACAGTATCATGGCTTTGGGATACGCGTCCTTCATCGGAAGATATCAACAGAGGCTGTACGAAACGTATCAAACTCTATCACTGTGACCCCTTCAATTTTGGAGAGGTGACACTGAGCGCGTCTGGGAAGCTGGAAATCGCGCTCATTCAGCTCGTGCCTCTTGCTGAAGCAGAGGTGCAGCCGAAGAGTGATGAAGACTTGGAGGAAAAGGACATTCTCTCTCGTAACGATGTGAAGCAATGGTACACGGAAACAGGTATTGCTCTACTCAGCGTATTGATCGATGAGCTGAATGTGCAAGGCCACAAGCAGCTTGTCATTCATGAAAATGGTGATGTCCTCGTTACCGTCGAGGGAAAGGAACAGACGGTAGATACCATCCCTGACTTTCCCCTCGCCCCGCTTGGGACGATCTTTGTGTACTCGCTCGCGAAGACGATATCTCTGCAGAAGTGCGTGGCCAGGAACTTGCTGTGTCCTGGCCTTAATTGATCATGATGAGGTGTAATTATGGCAAAGACGAAGCTTTTCGAATCTTGGACTTTCCGACTCCAGCTCCCACCGCCTTTTGATGACCCAAAATACCCGGAGCAAAACCGATGGGCTTTTCGCAGTACAACACTTCCAGCACCGCTCAGAAGGCTACACTCCACGCACCTACTCTTCGCGCCCTGCTGGCCTATGTAAAGCTGGTGAGCGCAACGGAGAATGGGCAGAGTGTGGATGACCTCGGTGCCATCGGTCATCAAGGCAATACCTACCGGATCAGCGAGTACCGATCTGCCAACAAGACCGATTGTGTCGTATTCAATCCAGTTACCGGCAAGTTCAGCGCGGTGCAGATTGAGGACGGCTCGCAGGTTCTGAAGCCCTATTCTCTGGGCGCTGGTAATGGTTCTGGATCTGCCCTACTATTCTGCCTGATGCCCGTTCTCAATGAAGATGATGAGTTCCGCCAGAAATTTCAGGAGTTCACCTCACATTACGAGAGCGGTTGGGCTGATATGGACGCTGCGTTCAAATGTGCGCTTGTCCTCTGCGACAATGTCTATCGTCGAATTGAGAACAGCAAGCAGTTGGGTACGGATGGCGTCAAGATCTCCATTCCCACTACTGGCAATATCTCAGTCATCACACAGATGGCAATGGATAGCGGGAACTACGCGCCGACTGGTGCCTCTTATGGCAACTTCACCATCATGCAGCTGTCAGGTAACGCTACGGCAAAAGCCACCTCGTTTCAGAAGGAAGACTTTGTCGGAAAGTACGCCCTCTCTAATCGGATCCTCACAGATCGGGAGAAGGCAATGGTACCCACGCTGCCCGACTGGTACATCATTCCCAAAGAGGTCGTTCGCGTGTGCGAGCATGCCAAAGCGACGACGGCATCCAACCAGCCAATGCGAAACTTTCTGTTTCGCGGTGAGGCGGGTACCGGCAAGACTATGGGCGCACAGGCTATCGCTGCTGGCTTAAACCTGCCTTATACCCTGATGACCTGTAGTGCCAATACGGAGATTACCGACTTGGTTGGACAGTTTATTCCTGATACCAACGGCTTTCATGGCAGTACTCCTATCGAGGATCTCCCGAAGATCTCCGACATCACCATGCATCCGCCTAGTGTCTATATGATGCTGACCGGCGAATACGATGAGTCCAAGACGGAAGATGATGTGCTGCAGAAACTCATTGAGATCGCCGTTGGCAATTTCATGGAGAAAGAGGATCCTGCTGGCCAGCGCATCCGTTATGTGGATACGCCTCTTGTCGAGGCGATTAGGCATGGGTATGTCTGTGAGCTGCAGGGAACCTTCCTGTATCGCGAATCCAGGTGTCTTAGTCGGCTTGAATTCCTTGCTGGACAACTGCCAGGTAATTACTCTGCCGACTGGTGAGCGTGTGCGACGCCATCCGGATACAGTCATTGTCGTTACGACAAACACCGACTACTCCGGCTGCCGCGACATGAACCAGAGCGTGATCTCCCGAATGGATCTGATCTACGACATGGAAGCGCCTGATTTGAACACGATGGTCAAGCGCGTGATGAATGTCACCGGATTTACCGATGAGCAGGAAGCGACAAAGATGGCCATTGTCGTGCGCGATATTGCAGAGCGTTGCCGTCAAACGATGATCACAGACGGCAGCTGCGGTATGCGTGAATTCAAGAGTTGGGTGCTCTCCACGATGGTGACGAATGATCCTTATGAGTCAGCCTTGTCTACGATCATCTCTTCCGCTTCAGCGGATCCGGATAATCGTGCTGAGCTGATCTCCGCTTGCCTTGAACCCCAGTATTCCAAAACAATTTGATGAAAGAGGTGTGATTTGATGAGAATTGATCGAGAGTCCTTTATCCGCTTTGCTGTCGCTGTCGCGCTGGCATGCTACGACCTGCCTGCTGACCGAGCAATGACCTCTGAGGAGGCGGCGCAGCTCGTGAAGTGGGTCATTGACATGGCACTCGGGCCTAACGCATCGAATGTCCAGGTGGAGCCCATGGAGAACTATCCTGCTTCCAGCAAGATGCCGCTTATTATCAGCATGGCTGGTGTGCAGCAGCATCTCTTTTGGTTCTACCCGCAGCAGTCCTTTGAGGAAATGTGCGATGCACTCTCCGCGATGCTCGGCGAGATCCCTATCAGCTGCGATAGTATCCCGGCATGATGGGAGGCTGTGCATATGAGAACATCCCACCGCCAGATCCGAAAGAGGATCCTCGACGCCAAGAGCAAGATCACCGATGAGGAGTTCTTCTCCTCCAGGGCCTATAACGGGTATTTGACGGATCTTGCGGAAGCGGCGACAAAACGCTATAAGCGTCCGCTGCGTGTGCGAGTCGTTGCAGATCATGATGATGAGACCGTTGCCTTTACGGATTACCACGGAATCTACATTAATGCCTGTAACCACATCACCTGGAGCTTTCCTTCAAGGCTCCTTCGTTCCATGAGTCTAGAAGGCCTGAATGCGCATGAGTGCGGGCATAACCTGTTCACCGACGAGCGCATTTGGCACAGCTACTTCGCTGGACTCGCTAAAGGCAAATTCTATCCGAAGATGCCTGATGGTCTGGACAGTATGCAAAAGCTCTATGCAAAAGACATCCTTGAGGCGCTTACAGACGATACAGACGCAGTCCCCATGCAGGTCATCATGAGCACAGCACATGCGCTGAGCAACATCTTAGAAGACGGATATGTGGATGCCAGGTACTCGTATGAGTTTCCTGGCTCCCCCGCCAAAGGGATCGCGCTCAATAACCTGCGCTATGCGGATACCATGCCGGAGATCACGGAGATGATCAATCGCAAGTACTATGACCATTCGATCGTAGTCAATCTCCTAATCCAGTATGTCAGGGCGCATGAGGTCAACAACCTATCCGGTTACACCGGCGAGTTCATCGACAAGCGGTATGAGTATATCCCCTGGATCGATGAGTCTGTCTATGATGACGATGCCAGATCCCGCTGTGAGGCTGCCAATAGGATCCTTGTGGATCTTTGGCCCATGATGCAGCGCTGCTTCGACGCTCTGCGCGATAAACAGAAGCAAGCCCAGCAGCAGGCGCAGCAATCCTCCCAGCAAACCGGCAAAGGCGGTTCCGGGAGTGGTTCTGGCCAGCCCAGCAGTGGCAATGATGACGATGATGGCAGCCAGCAGGGACAACAGGCGGTTGAGGAAGACCTCTCCAGCCAACTCCCGAAAGCGGCAGCTAACTTTACCATCAAAACCAAGCCGGTTCCCAGTAATGGCACCTTTACCCCCAATCCCGGCCAGATGAATGCGGTTCGGGCACAGGTTGAGCGTGTGATTGCTGAGGAGACAAGCCGTATTGCCGCCCATCTGACGAATGGCATCACAAGTAGTGGAAATGGTGGCGTTGACCAGAACAGCGAGTATGAAGGCAACGATTATGAACATGCGGCTGATGACATTGAGCGTCTCTTATCCTCCATGGCGAAGGAAAAGGTGACGGAGGAATTGGAAGAAGAGCTATCTGAGGAGCTTCAGCGAGAGGCGAATACTATCCGATATGGTAACGCGCATCGCAACATCCATGTGACCGTCAATCGTATGGCGCATGTGGATCAGAACCTCATCGACAGCTATAACCGTGTGGCTCCGGAGCTTTTAATGCTCTCCAAACGATTGCAGCGTAGTGTCAGTTCCGCTCTCCGCGATCGGCGGCAGGGCGGGAAGCAGACAGGACTCCTGATTGGGAAACGACTTAATCAACACGCGCTCTATCGGAACGATGGCCGTATCTTCTATAATTCCCGACTCCCGACGGAGCCGATCAACCTTTCCGTTGGCCTGCTCATCGACGAGAGTGGCTCCATGTGTTCAAATGACCGCATTACCAGAGCCAGAGCAACTGCCATTGTGATCCAGGACTTCTGCGAGTCGCTTGGCATCCCGCTGCTGGTCGTTGGTCATACCGCCTGGAGCTCACATGTTGAACTGTTTTCCTACTCGGATTTCGATACCTACGATAAGAATAACCGCTATCGGCTGATGGACATGAGTGCCAGAGACTGTAACCGCGACGGCGCCGCGTTGCGCTTTGTGGCGGAAAAACTCTCTAAGCAGACATCTGAGGTGAAAATCCTCATGATCATCTGCGATGGGCAGCCAAATGATGACGGTTACTCCGGATCTGCAGCAGAAGCTGATCTGCGTGGGATCAAACTGGAGTATGCGCGAAAAGGTGTCAAAATCTACGCGGCAGCCATTGGTGAAGACCGCCCGCGAATTGAGCGGATCTATGGTGATGGCTATTTGGACATCACCAATCTCCAAGAACTGCCGGTAATGCTGACGAACCTGATCGTGCGTAGCCTCCCACACTAAATAGAAAGGGGAAACTACGAATGATATCTTTTGAAGAGTATTTGTGTAACCGAAATGATGCGATTGACAACGCTGCGTATCAGTTAATCTGCGCCATGAAAGATCACAACGAGCCGAAAGAAGATGATCCTGCCGTTCCGGATTGGAACATGGAAATCATCGGCGAATTGGTCGATGCAGCGGAGGAGATCATCCAAGAGAAGGCTGGACACACCTGTCACCCATTCTACTGCGACAGTATTCCTTGTTATCAGACTGGAGATTGCAAAAATCAGTATTGCGCTTTCCTACAGACTGACTCAAAGGAGGGAGAAATGTGAAGAAACCCGTGGATTTCGACTGGTATTGCAAGGCCAAGAAGGACGTGATCAATAATGCCGCCTACGAGCTCATCGTAGCCCTGACGGCCAAATCGGCGCCGCCGAGGAAGTTCGAGTTATGCATTCCTCAACGGGACGATGAGATGATTGCCAATGTTGTAGAGGGCGCTATCAACGCGGTAGAAGCTCAGATCGGCTATTACTGCCATCCATTCTATCAGGAGTTGGACAGGCTCCCGTGCTACCTCAGCAATCGTTGTGATAATCCACACTGTGTCTTCAAGGATGCCTCCGGGCGGCCTAAGGTGCAGCCTTCCGAACGGGAAGAAGATCCTGAGGAAGGGGTGATGACGATGGCTGATGAGAAGCGCTACTTTTCTGTCAAGGACATGTTTGAGCAGGCGGTCACGCGGGCAAAGACGGATCCTCGATATGAAGAGTACAGCAAGATCTGTGAGCTGGACTATGACCTGCTCTGCAGCACATGCAAGTACGACAAGCTCTACAGGTGCGAGTTCGATGTGGTAGGCGAAGTGACCTACGGCAGCAGCGAGGGTATCTACGGAGATATCTTCCTGTATGGCAACTGGTCCAAAGAGCGGGATGACCCGTTCAAAAGCCGCGCCCGCGTCTATGTGCTCAAGACCTTGAAGCAGGACAAGGAGTCGTACTTGGCAGTGGGAATGCTGGTCAACCTCATTTGCTACTACGCAAATGAATTCGTAGCCACACATCTCGACCGATTTGATTGAGGAGGAACAAATGCATAGTAGAATTATTGAACTGGGCAATGCGCCCATTTTACCTGATGACCGTATGGGAGAGTGCAGTGTGCCGGAATGGTTCTACCACTCGATTGCGGACTACACGAATGCGGAAACGGACCGGGATGAAGACCTGAAATGGTTCCTGGAAATCGTTGCCCACATCGTGGATGTCGCTGAGGATGGAGAGAGCTTTACGTTCAAGCCGAATGCCAAGAAGAAGTACTTCCACAGACAGTACTACGCCTTCCTGGATAAAGCGAGAGAGCTGACAGGCATCTCAATCGAAGCCTTCTGTGCTGAGACCCCTTACGACATTGGCATGGCCATGTATAAGCTGAATGAAGCCTACCAGGATAAGTTCAGTTTCTACATCTACTACCAAGATAAATTGAAAACACTGGATGAATGGATTCGCGAGACTGATCTCAGCGAGTCTTTTTTTTATTTTGGTGGGACACTCGACTATCACTTTTAAGAAGAGGAGCAGCGCATTATGGGAACCTATACCGATTTTACAGGTGCCATCCGCATTACCCCTTGTCTGAAAGACCCGTTGGCGGGAAGATTTCGTCAGTTTCTCGGCATCCGGCATATGAAGCGGGATGTCAAAATACTGGAAGCCCTTTTCCCAACATTGGAAGAGCGCAAAGCTGTCACGCTGTTTGGCGATGGAGATTTTGGAGAGGATGGTGCATTCTTCCTGCCCATCCATACGAGGGATCTCACGCGCCGCATCTGTTTGCACGAACGCTATGCGGAAGGGCTCACAGATGAGCGTGACATGAATATGACGCCCGGCCCCTGCCCGAGCCTTTATTGTGATCTGGAGCTTCGGAACGATCCTGACAACGGACACTCCTATCTTGGGTGGAATGAGGCTGAAAAGGCCTACTACATCACGGATTGGATCGGGTGCATTGCCGAGTGGCTCTCGAAGCTTGGCTATCACCTCGATGGCAAGATGTTCGCTGTGGTCGAGGGCGGCATGTCCTACTACACGATCACGGTGGATGGCGACAAAGTGACTTCTGAGGAATTCATTCCGGACGCAACCTATGTGGATGAATTCTACGCATGTGAAGAAAGTGAGGATACCTGAAAATGGAAGATAATCGCATTCAAAACCAGATCGCGATCTACATGACCAACAAGAAGCTCTGCGAGTTTACGGACAAGCTCAAGCCGGCACCGATCGAGTACTATGCTCATATGCATGCCCAGGGCGAGGAGCAGGCGGATGGTATCCGTGCCTACTCTTGCATTGGTGTTGTGCTGCAGGATTACTCCAACGGTACTGGCGACAAGACCGTTCGTGTCACAGCGAATCTCTCCCCTGGATTTTTTCCCCTTCGTTCTCAGCAGAATGCAGAATAATCTGGATCGCTTCGATTTCACAGAAGATAAGATCTTCGGTGAGCCGGACGAGCATGGGCTGAGTACAGTGACAAAGCTCTCGGTCAAGCGTGCGTCGGTTGGAAACGATGGAAAGCCCAGAAATTATCCTTGGTGCGTCATCGTGGAAAATGGACGCGCTGTCAAAGAGAAAACCGCAACAGGCGGCACCCACATCAAGTCGGGTACCTACAAAAAGCAGCGCTCTGTGTATGTCAACATCAACGATCTGGACTTCTTCAATCTTGTCTACCGCACGACACGATTCATTGAGTCGTGGGAGTTGACTTACGGCCCGAAGCTGATACGCGACGCCAGGAAGCTGCTGACTGAGCAGCGTGCGGCGGCGCAGCAGTAAGGAGGTGCAGTAGGCATGAAGAAAAATCGCGAGTTTATCAACCTCGGTGAATTTGAGATGACTTCTCCGGTCATGCGTGTCAGCGACCCCTGTTACGAGCGTGATGTCTGGTGCTGTGGCACCGTTGACCATTGCAAACTCGGGGCTTGGGAGGCAGGCGTCCTGAAGACGGATGAAGGCGAATGGGGCACGCGCTGCGCTGTTCTCGCCGTCCGCCATAAGGATACCGGCCCTGATTTCAATGTGATCCGCTCGGGCAAAGTGCGCAAAGTGGCGTGCAAATGTGTCGAGCAGCCATTTGAAGTCGGCGTTGATTCCGGACAGGCGGGGTTCTTTGATGATGCGTTCTATCAGAACGATACGGTTTTTGAGGAACTGCCTGCACCGGGTTTCGCTATTGGTGATCTCTGGTATCGCCATGTGTGCGACATCACACTCAGCAAGATGTCAGCCGGCGTGTTGCCTTATGGTGCGGTCTCATCGTCCGGTTTCGGCGATGGCGGCTATACCTGCTATACACACGCTGATGAGAATGGGGTAATTGACTTTGCGTTCATTGTGTTTATTTGAGGAAATAACCGTTTTTTGCAGGGGAGTGCTTCGGCACTCCCCTGCTCCGTAAAGGAGGTGCATAAGCCATGATCTCAAATTGGGACTTTTCACTTGTTTTAGCTATCAGTGAACTGCTTGTTGATCCACAGCAGCCAAGCAGTCTGCTGGATATCAAACTGCATGCTTTTCAGAAGGCCAAAGATCTGATGCTTCAGTATGAAAAGCGCGGTATCCGCCGAGATCTTCTCGACGTCATTTTGGATAAGAAGCTCAAGCTGATCTTGAAAGCAGAGACCGCGAATGAAGTAAAGCGCGCATCCGAACCGCCAAAGCCAGTGTACAACTATGGTACCTGGCGGAAGATCCATTCTCCGTTCCGGAGGAGGAGCTTGCGATGTGGGCGATCATTTCGCCCAACAACATGCTGATCCCGCCGGCTCGGGAGCGATACATGGATCTTTTTACTCGCGTGTTCGGGATCACGAGGGAGCAGCTTACAAACGGCCCGCTCCCAGACGTGAAGCTGGAGGTGCAGTAGGATGGATTTCTACTTTGGAGTCGATCTACTCCATCACCTTCAAAGACACTATGAGCAGCGATTGTCCCTTGCTCTTTCCAAGTCTTTCAATCAGACGGATTCCCGCTACTATTGGCTCTTCAAAGAGCTCGAGTGCCGCGTAACAACGCTCCGAAAGCTCCTGGTCATGATATCCGCTTTGCCGGGTTTCATGTGCCGGCAGACAGAGGAGCAGGTATTTGCGATGGTTGTCAATTCGACATCCTCTTGGTTTTCGGATGATGTGCTTGGAGAGCAGCCGAAGGATTCTGCGGGCAACTGCTCCTATTACCAGGAGAGTAATCCATACTGGGTCGATTATCAGCTTGCTATGGATCGCTTTACTCCGGATTACGACTACACGAATTTGACGACATTCTACGTCGATCTCGTGGAGTATCTCGTGATGACAGTACGCCTGTACTTCTTCATTCGCGAGCAGCAGTTCCGGCCAATCGACCGTGGCAAAGTATGACGAGTTGGTCGGGATCCAAGCTGTTCTGGAGAAGCCAGCCTGAGAGGAAGGTGAATCTGATAATGAATAGGAGGGCAAATGGAACATGACGGCCCAAGAGTATAATCATGTCTTTCTCCCGCGAATCGATAGAGCTGAGGAGTTTGTTGAGCTTTTTGAAAGCAGCATCGAGCACATGAGTGAGACGCGGGTTGATAAAGATGAGGTCCGTAAACAATTCCGAATCCGAGGTTGGTCGGAAGAAACGAGACAGGTGATCCTGGCCGCGCTTGAATACTACAAGTGCGCAGAAGGGCTTGCGAAGATAAGAGGTTAGGTGGTGAAAGGATATGAAGTCACTCACCCCCTGAGCAGCAGGCTTTTGCAGAGGAGCATCATGGTCTCCTTCTTGACTTCATGGCAAAGCACAGCCTTGGGGATGACTACTACGACCTATTGGCTAATCGGTACCTGAAAGTGGTGGTACGCTACCTATCAGAGGAATCGCTGCATAAGTACAGCTTCTCCACGGTGGTTTGGTACCATCTGCGTTCAGAACTATCGAACTATGCACGAGATCAAGTCGGAAAACCGCAGGAGATCCCAATCGAGTTCTATTGTGAGATCCCTGCACCTGAAATTGCTCCGATTGATGATGGCCTCTGGCGCGTGGTCGAAGATAACCTCACCTATAAGCAATTTGAGGCGATCCAGTTCCGCAACCAGGGCTACACCAATCGTGAAATTGCTGAACTATGCGGAGTCGGTCGCAAAGCGATTGAAAAGCGCTTTGCCCGGATCCGCAAAATACTATCTGATTATAAGGAGAACTGAATTATGAGTCACTTTTCTGTTTGTGTTATTGTTCCTGACGATGGCGTTGTCAACAACATCCATGCCAATAATCTGAAGACCACCTGATTCCTGTTCTGGCACCCTTCGATGAACAGACAGAGGAAGAGAAGTACCGCGAATTCGAAGATCGCACGGAAGAGGCAAAAGCCGACTTTGAGAATGACACCATGCGTGTCGTCCGGTTCCCGGATGGCAGCATCCACTCCATTTACGATGATGCCTTCAACAAGTTCTTCTTCGTTGAGGAAGACAAGATCTATGCGTTCGGCCCAAACCGGGACCGAAAGAGCAAACTCCAGACGGAGGAGTCCAAAGCGCTGGAGTTGGTGACTGATTACCCCGTCAAATCGTGGTATCCCCTCATTCGAGGCTTACTGCGATGAACATCGCGGCTTTGTGAAGGCTTCAGATGGACGATGGGGCTACACTTGCAACCCCAACGCAAAATGGGACTGGTGGCAGATCGGCGGTAGATTCCCAAACCGATTCCTGGTTCCGGCAGGGCTGCAGGACTGCATCCCCTCTGCCAAAGATGATGATGGCGAGTCTAATACTCCTCCTGAGGGGTATCAGTATGCCGATGCTGCGCGCAAGAAGGATATCTGTTGGGATGTCATGCGCAAGATCGCTGTCGATATGGTCGAGAAACGGTATCAGAAGTGTGTAAGAGCATTTGAGACCAAAGACCTTACCGATTTCGGCCCTCTGTGCAGGATCCTTGATGAGGGCATTTCAGCCTGGGGCGAAATGCTGTATCTGAAAGGTGAAACTCTGGATGAGTATAAGGCGCGGAAAGGCGCTACCGATCTGGATCGATACATGTGCCATACCTATGCATTTGTTGATCGCAATGGAGATTGGACCGGCTCCGGTGATATGGGCTGGTTTGGGATCTCCAGCAACGACAAGGACGAGCGAGCCTGGAACGATGAGATCCAGAAGCTCATGAATGAGGCGAAAGATGATGACTTCCTTGCCATCGTCGATTGCCATATCTGATTTTTGAAGAAGACCCGGAGACGAGAGTTGTAATAGCACCTCGTCTTCGGGCCTTCGCATTATGTATGAAGGAGGTTGTTTAGAATGGCTCTTACCTATGTGTGCTCGCCCCTCTCTGCCCCTACACGGGCTGAGATCACGGTGAATGCCCAAAGAGCACGCACGTATATGACAATGTGTGAGCGGGAGTTCGGCTGCCGCGCAGTTGCCCCGCACGCTTATTTACCTTATCTGCTTGACGATTCCAATCCGGAAGAACGAGCACTTGCCCTATCTTTTGGCGCAAACCTGCTTGCCCTGTGTGATCGCTTGGTCATCTATGGCGACCGCATCAGTAGTGGCATGAAGGAGGAAATCCGAAGAGCGCGGGAATTGGGAATACCCATTCTCAATCGGCAAACGCAGTTGTCAGATGGTTCATCCGATCCTGTCATTGTTGGCCGGTACATCAACGGGATATCCCTGAATGGGCTCGAATACCTGAAGAACGATGCAGATGAAGTAATCTACTTTGCAGGTGTTGAAGCGGCAAAGGTGTACCTGCGTGAGCATGGTGTAACCGAAGACGAGATGGAAGATATGGTCTTCCGAAAGAGTGTCGGTACCTGCTTTCGCTGCGGAGATCCACTCTTCTTGAGTGACATTCCAGAATACACTTGTTAGTGCTTCCGCTGTGATGAAGACTTCTACTCCATCGAGCAAGATGTTGATTTATGATCAAAGAAAGGACGATACGTTTATGAGTATCAATCGTGGCGATATTTTCTATGTCAATCCGAGCGAAACGGTCGGATCCGAGCAGCGATCTGGTCGGCCGGCCATCATCGTCTCTAATCCGCTGTGTAATGAGCACAGTCCTGTTGTAGAAGTCGTATACCTGACCTGCCAGTACAAAAAGCCCATGCCGACGCATGTGCGGATTGAAAGTGCCGGCAAGCGCTCGACCGCGCTTTGCGAGCAGATCTCTTCCGTCGATGTCAGCCGTCTTGGTGACTTCAAAGGCCACCTGACAGACCGTGAGATGGCGCAGGTAGATGTAGCCCTCATGGCTTCTCTTGACCTGCACCCGATTCCGCGTCAGGCGAAAGTAAGACCTGTCGTGCCGGATGTGGATGATGCCGCATTGGCTCTCATTGCGCTGCGTTTTTTAGAGGGCTTCCTCCAGAAGCGCTGCGGTGTGACGGTTCAAGACAGGCTTTCGATTGACCTACTTGGTCAGAAGAATGACTGATGGAGGTGTACCGTGAAAGGTTTCTACCAAAGACGATCTGACGGTCAGATGGCAGATATGCCGCCTTGCGGACTCTGCCTGCATAAGAACAAGGCGACATACCAGTCGCCTTGTTATAACTGCATTGACATCGTTGACCTGTGCCTCCACCGGCCTAACGCCGAAACCGAGTTTGCGAACTTCGTTCCTGCAGAGGGGGTGGAAGCGGTATGACTGAGCGAGAGGAATTGTTGCGGCGCCTGGAACGCGTGAAGGCCCTGGCCGAGCGTGGCGTTGGCGGCGAAAAAGAGAATGCCGAAGCACTTCTCAACCGCCTGATGGCCAAGTATGGCATTTCAGAAGAGGACATTGAAGACACCGCAGAGCGAGACTACTTCATCCGGTATCACAATTTTTGGGAGAGAAAGCTCATCGTACAGATTGCCTACAAGCATCTTGGCAACGGTCACTGCTGCGGTACGGTCGGCACCCAATCGGGACGGCCGCACAAGAAGATATGTGTGACTTGTACGCCGGCCCAGTACATTGAGATTGAGGCCGACTTTGAGTTTTACAAGGCCGCTTGGGAGGAAGAACTTGCCATCTTCTATTCTGCATTTATTTCGAAGAATGACATTTTCCCACCACTGGAACTGGCCTCGCCCAGCGATGACGATGAAATCGATCTGGTTCGGCTTGAGAAAGTGAGAGCGATGATGAGCGGTATTGACCGGCGCACACGAAGTAAGGCACTGCCTGGTTCTATGGAGGATGATGACGATGAATGATGAACTGATTGCCAAGACACCAATTGGTGAGATCGTGGTCGGGATCAAGTCTGACCACGACTATCCCGGCATCTTTGTAGAGCTGCGTGGAGAACATCTCAATGACCGCTTCAAAGAGGGCGCTGTCCGCCTTGCTTGGGTGGAGTATTCTTCGGACAAGCAGTGCCTGCAGACCATTGCCTATGGCGATGGCAATGCAGATGATTTCACGCATCTTATTGAACACGAACACATCCTGAAGACTTTCGAATGATTGGAGGAACGATTGTGAGCAATGCACGATTGATGAAACCGCTGTTTTATGATGGCAATTTTAACCGAGATGGTAAGAAAATGAGAGCTGTGTTCGAACGAGAAATCTCTGATGGCACGGTTTCCTATCGGCTATGGAGAAGTGACGGGAAGCCGGACATCCAGTATCCCCGCGCAGAGAATGATAACTATCTCCTTTATGCGGAGATCCGGGACCATCTGGTTCCTCTGCGAATCACGGATTTCTATCTGATCGACCACGCCGGATACCCTGCAGCTGTCGCAGAGTTGTATGGTAACAAGGATGCCCGCAATGATTATTTCGATAATCTCCGCAAGTCTGGCGATGATGCTGTCTTGGAAGCTGTCCGGCGTGAGCGGGAGAGAATCATGCTCCTGGGCAGCGACCCAGCTTGCCAAGCATCCTACATCAAGAAGCTGTTTGACAACAATGTTGCGTGTTTTGGGGCATCCAAAGAAAACGGAGGCGAAAGTTTCCCAGATTATGTCGGTGCCCTGATCCTCGGAGAGCTTGATAAGTGCGTTGCACTGTCAGCTGTGTATCGAAAGAAGGAAGAGGAAGTGGCGAAGGAGCGGAGAACTAAGGCCGAAGCCGAAGAGAGAGCATTCTGTGAAGAGCAGAATCGACTGTCCGAGCAGGCCGTTCAAGAAGCGATCCGAACCATCAAAGATGGTGGTGTCCTGCAAAACCAGACTGTGAAGTTCTATCGCAGTCGGTACCGCTGCAACGCTTTTTCTATTGTCAACTACCTGATGCGGAAATATGGAGTCAATGTCCCTCTCCGCACACAGGGATGGATCAATGAGAAGCTGACCAGCGTCACGATCGAAAATGGGAAGTGTGAGCACCTGCGGTACATGAGAGCTAAGGGTGCCCAGTGCTCCCAGCGGTTTTTCGACTGCATGAGTGAGCTGATCCACAATGTCTGCGCTGAAACGGAGGGCTGATTATGGAGTATCACTGGTACGAAGACTATTGGACCATGCCTCGTAACCTGCCGAAAGGACATCAGTTCTTCATCGGCTATTACCAGACGCAGCGGGCAATTCGATTCCATGTAGAGAACATCCACACGGATCAGTCGGTGTTTTTATCTACATGGTTGCTGGATAATGGATATCGTGTATTTCTTCATTTCAAGAGTGGAATTGTCACCGAGTTGAAACTCGGTGACAATCCTCCTCTCGTAGGAAGAATCAATTCACCTAAAAATCTTGAAGGACTTCTGCTCAGCGGGTGTCTTGGAAAACTGTCAGAGTGAGGAACTGAATATGGATGCCAATCGTTATTTGAAAGCTGTCAACATCGAGTGGGATGTGGACTTGGCGGAGGATCTTGATTCGCTGCCCAAAGAGGTCCAGATACCGGATGGGATGACAGATACGGAGGAAATCTCCGATTATTTGTCCAATCTGACAGGCTTCTGCCACAGAGGTTTTGGACTTAAAGAGACATAGCGTTATCAGGTAAAGCTGTGTTACTGTTACGAGCAAAGAATTCAAAGCACCTATCAACTTCATCAAACTCAGCGATGTACTGCTAAGGCGCACTTTCTCACTGAAGTACATCTTCGAACTCAAGGAATAGAAAATCGGGGTAGCACAAGCGTGCTGCCCCGATTTATTCGTCTAAGCCGGCAAAGAACTCGTCATAGCTGCAGTTGTAGAATTTGCGCAGCTCAATAATGACGCTTGCCTTGATGTTCAGTTCTCCAGATTCGTACTTGGCATAAGCGGTTCGACCGATATCACAGCCGCGACGCTGGAGCTCAGCGCAGAGCTTCTCTTGTGAAATGCCATACTGATCACGCAGCCGCCTGAGATTAGACCCCATATTGCGGTCACGACGGATTTTCTGTTCCATATGATCTCTCCCCATTGACCAGTATTGGTTGCAATCATCATCATTTTACGGTACAATGAGAGAAAATGTTGACCGTGATATTGGTCAGCTTTTTGAGGAGGAGCTAATGCGAGGGTGGATCAGAGGCAACTGGAGGCATCTGATGGTAGGCTTACTATGTACTGCAATCGTAATCTCTAGTACTGCGCTTTATCTGACCTATCGCCAGCCAGAGGTGTGTTCCCTTTGTGGGAGTGGAAAGCGGGAGCGTTATCAGGCGCCGGTGATCCTCAATCTCACAACCGGTCAGAGCAATGAAATGCGGCTTTACGATCCTGATTTGCCTTTTTCGGAGTATGAGATTGCGCCCATTCAGACCACTGGAACCTTTAGCTTTGCATCATGCGCCGGCTATACCGGGCGGCGCGATACCTGCTCCCACACCTGTACCGTAGATCTTCCGATAGAGACGAAGGGACTGAAGGTTTCTCACTTTTGCTTGGATTGCCGAGTTCTCTTGAAGGACCACGCCGAGAATGGTTTTGTTCTGGCTGACCTTTATGTCGAAGATGCCATTGATATCTATCCTGTTACCGTTGGAGCTGACTACACTATCCGAGATTACCGAATTACAGTGTCTGAGGCCAAAGTTCGGTCGGAGATGGAGCTTATCGTGCTAGGAATTGCGGAAGGATTGACCTTTGTAGATTAAGTAGGATGTGGGGCTTCCGCATGGCGGCCTCACATCTTTTGTTGTTTTTTGGCGAACTCTGTCCGTATTTTTGGACAGAGCCCCTGCTATGATGCGTATAGTTCCCACATTATCGTATCAAAGAGAGGAGCAAAACAGATGAGTATATTCGATTTCAATCGGGATGGTGAAGTGAGCAGCAGCGAGCAAGCATTTGGCCTTGGCGCTATTCTGGCCGCCTTATCTGAGACTGAAGCCGAGGTGAAGATAACAATCAATGCCTCCACCGGTGGCGATGAGGACTATGAGAGCATGGATCGCGATGAGCTTGAGAGCCTTCTGGAGGAGCTCCAAGAGCAACGCGAAGATCTGGAAGATGAGGAGCCGGACGATCCTTGCAGCGATGCCTACGATGAGTGGGAGGAGCGATGTGAAGATCTCGATGAAAAGATCGAGGAAATCGAAGAATTGCTGGATGACTGACGGAGGTAACCTATGAGAGCACTGTTGAGAGATGCCGAGGATCAGGCTCTGATCGCGCTGGAAGCGGAAGAGGCCGTTTATGATCCGGAGGATCAGTTGTTGCTGCTGTACGCTGCAAGTGGAACCAATTATGAGGTGTCAAGAATCGTGCGGGCCAATGCCGATTCCATGATCAAGGAGTTGGCCGAGAAAGGGTTCTGTGACATGACGCAGTTCACCGCAACCGAGGTGGAAGACTGAAGGAAGGGATTTCGCTATGATCGTGATTGCCTGCCTAGATGATAATGGAGGCATGATGTTCAACCATCGACGTCAGAGCCAAGACAGAGTGCTGCGGGCGCATATTGCCGCGCTGGTCGGTGATGCTAGGCTCTGGATGAACCACTACTCAGCCCAACAATTTGATGCGGAATCCATTCAGCACCTGAATGTGGATGACGCTTTCCTGCAGGAAGCGGTTGATGGCGATTACTGTTTTGTTGAAGATGCCACTCTGGCACCATTTGAACGGTGGATTGAGAAGATCATCATTTTCAGATGGCACAGAACCTACCCCGCTGATCAGCACTTTGATATTGACCTCTCCGGAGGCAACTGGAAAATATGTGAGTCGGTTGAGTTTACCGGGCACTCTCACGAGCGAATTACCATTGAGGTTTATCTGAGATGAAATTGCGCATCCTCTCCTGCTTTTTGATCTTTGCACTCTGTTTTCTATTCTTTCTGCCTGCGGCAGTGACACGGCACCATCCGATCATAGTCCGAGCTCGTCCTTGCAGGTCGAGATCTCTGACTTGCAGGATAGCACGCCGGTGGAGTCCTCAGAGACGGATCGCTGGAACCTCTGACGATGATTCAAGCGAGGGGAACTGAGTCCCAAGTCAGTCGGATGCACCGTCTGCATCTCGCCGGCAGCAAAGCTGAATCTTCCTCCTGCAGAGATCACGACAGCCTCCTCGGTTCTCTACGAGCGATGTGCCTGCGTATAGCGGTAAGGCATATACCTCGGTCAATGGGAATGTTCCTTATTTCTCCGCTGCAGAGCTGGCAACCCAATCCTTTGAGACCTACAGTGATCTGGATACTCTCGGTCGCTGCGGAGTGACTTACGCATGTATTGGGCAGGATTTGATGCCTACCGAGGAGCGAGGCTCCATCGGCATGGTGAAGCCGACCGGCTGGCACACCGTCCGCTATGATGACTTGGTTGATGGCAAGTACTTATATAACCGCTGCCATCTCATTGGCTATCAGCTGACTGGTGAAAACGCCAATACGAAGAACCTCATCACGGGCACACGGTATCTGAATATTGAGGGAATGTTGCCCTTTGAGAACATGGTTGCCGACTACATCCAGGAGACTAATAACCATGTCCTATATCGCGTGATCCCAATCTTTGAAGGGAATAACCTGCTGGCTAACGGTGTTTTGATGGAAGGCTATTCTGTGGAAGACAAGGGTGCCGGGGTTTCCTACTGCGTCTTTGCCTACAATGTCCAGCCGGGCATTGAGATTGACTATGCCACAGGCGCGAGCAAGCTGACAGATAGTGCTCAGCAGGAGGAGCAGAAGACAGCTACGGTAACTCCCACACCTTCCCCAGAGCCTGAAAAGCAGGAGCCAGTGACCGGAAGTGAGGCGTCGCAGGCAGAATATATTCTTAATACCAACACGAAGAAGTTCCACTATCCCACCTGTTCCAGCGTGAACGATATGAAAGGAAAAGAACAAGCAGGAGTTCTTCGGCACCCGCGATGAGACCATTGCACTGGGATATTCTCCCTGTGGCCGTTGCAAGCCTTGACTGGTCGGCCAAGTAGGAAATCTTATTTCTTGTTAAGTGTGGTGAAACGATTGTGGACCACTTGAGGGACTATTCGATTGATTACATCAGAACACGCTGTTTGGATGTAATCAACAATCAATACAAAGCCGTGAGCTAGCATGCCAGGGAGAGAGAATGGCCTGTCAGTGTCCTTATTCTGAGCAGAAACACTGCTGCGTTTTCTCCGATACTGCGATAATGATTGCTCAAGAAACTGGTTGTGAGGATGATTGGCAGGAATAATTCAACGAGTTCTCGGAATGTGACAGAATCGGCAGACTGTGATATGATGAGGTTGCTGCTTCAAGCAGCCAGACCAATTTGATAAGCGAGGTAACCTAAATTGAATTTGAAAGAAGTAAGCGAACTGCGCCGCCGTTTTCGTATGGATCGGAATGCTATCAGCCGTATCTATGGCTGTTTTGTCAATAGCAGCCGTGAAATCGTTTCATACATTGATGAATCCGTGGGGATTCTCCCGCAGGACGAAGCAGAGAAGTACCTGAACCTGCTGAAGAAGACTCTTTCCGGCAAACTTGGGAAGAACCTGATCGATATTATCTTCTCCACGGAGCAGGTAGCCGACAGTGATGAGCATCGCCTTCTCATGGCACTGCGCGACTCGGAACTGAAAGATGGTGAGATCCGTGAGGAGTTCTATCAGAAAATCATCAACTCTCTTGACCTTGGAGATAGCAACTACCTCATCCTCCTGGCATATGACTCATACGATGTCCCCGGAAGAATAAAAACGATGAGATGGATGCAGATGCATCCGATGCCGTATTCTCCTATGTCGTTTGCTGTGTCTGTCCTGTGAAGGAGCGCAAAGTGGAGTTGGGCTTCTTCCCCGGAGACAATGAGTTCCACAGCTGTGCTGGCCAGATCGTTGCCGCACCGGAACTGGGATTCTTGTTCCCCAGCCTTTGATGATCGTGCGGCAAATATCTACAATGCTTTGTTCTATTCCAGAAAGACAGATGAGATCCACCAGGAAGTTATCGACAGCGTATTTCATACCACAGCTCCCATGTCTGCCGCTGAGCAAAAGAAGCATTCCAGAATGCACTCAGCGAAGCTTTGGGTGATGCCTGCAATATGGAACTGGTCCAGTCTATCCATGACAGACTCCGCGACCAGATTGAACAGCATAAGGAGAGCCATGACCCTGAACCGCTGGAACTCTCCGTCAGTGATGCGGCAGAAATCCTGCGCGATAACGGTGTGGAAGAGGAGAAGATCCTTGCGTTCCGTGATAGTTGCGCCACCCAGTTCGGTGATGGAGCAACGCTGAACCCGGCCAATCTGATTGATAGCAGCCGCTTTGAAGTTAAGACCGCCGATGCGACAATTTCGGTCGGTCCGGAGCACAGCTACTTGGTTGAGGCAAGGATCATTGATGGCCGGAAGTACTTACTCATTCCCGCAGACGAGGATATTGAAGTCAATGGGTTTGGGGTTCGTGTCAAAGGCGAGTAAACGAAGACAGACTACGGAGGAATAAAGATGGAGTATAACAAACTGATCGCAGAGATGTCCCTATCGGATGAGGTGGAGGGCTTCTATGTTTTGAAAGCTGCATATCCCAAGACGACCGCTACCGGCAAGCCGTTTCTGAGTGCCTCTCTGTCGGATCGATCCGGCTCCATCGAAATAAAAGTATGGGACTATTCTGGCCCCATCTCCTCTGCAGATGAAGGCAATGTTGTGAAGATCCGTGGCACTGTCTCTGAGTTCAGAGGCACCCCGCAGATTACTGTCGATCGGATCCGTTTGGCTGACGACAATGATACTTACGACCTGTCCGCCTTGGTCCCGGTGGCTCCCATTGATGTAGACACTACGATGGCAGAAGTGGAGAGGCTGATCAGTTCGATTACGGATGCTGATTACAGGAAGATCTGCAGCACGATGATGGCCCGCCATAAGGAGTCCCTGAAGACGATCCCGGCCGCTAAAAGCGTCCACCACGGCTTTATCTCCGGACTTCTGATGCACACTGCGACCATGATGAAAACGGCTGATTTCCTGGCCGGCCTTTACGGGGATATCATCGACCGTAGCCTGCTGCTTGCCGGTACGATTCCTTCACGACTTTGCCAAAGAGAAGGAGTTTACCTTTTTCTCAGCTCGGCCTCGTCACGGAGTATTCGGTGAAAGGACAGCTCCTTGGCCATCTCGTAATGGGTGCACAGGAAGTTGCTGCCGTAGCTTCGGAACTGGGGCTCCCTGAAGACAAGTCCGTTTTGCTGCAGCACATGATCCTTTCCCATCACGGAGAGCCAGAATTCGGCGCTGCAGTGAAGCCCATCTGTGCGGAGAGCGAGCTGTTCTCCCAGATCGATATGCTTGACAGCCGGATGGAAATCTACCGCGAGACCTTGGTCGGTCTCCAGGTGGGAGAGGTGAGCAGTCGCATCTTCGCGCTGGACAAAAGAGTGTTCAAGCCTCATGAACCGAATGGGTGACGGATATGGCTATTGGAGAGAAATATGCTCCACTTGGAAATTGGCTGAAGGAACACGGCGGAGACTCTGTTAAGCTTACTTTCGATGAGTTGAACCAGATCATCCCAATCCCTAACCACGCATATAAGAACAGACCATCCTGGGCAAATCTCTCAAACCCTGCATCCTTTTGCTCCAGCTGGATCAGTGCGGGATATGTCGTGGATTCCATTAGTTTAGAGGAACAATGGGTCGTATTCAGGAAAGGCGAAGTACAGGGCCACACACACCATAGTAAGCCACCCTATCGTGTTGTGGATCAGAAAAAACTTGCTGAAGCCATTCAAGCTGGATACGAGTGCTATGACAGTATGAAGGATGATCCACATCACCGGTATCTCTCTTGGGAGTACTGCCATGAAGCGTTTCGGCTGAATAGGCGCCCGCAGATAGACGCTACGATCGACTATCTCTGCCTGCACTTGGCTTGGTATTTGGCCAGTTGGGGTATGCTTCGAAACTCTTTCCTCATGCAGAAAGATTACAAGATCCATGCGGATGTTGTCCGTTTGATTTATCAGCCAGAGTGGGATGATCTCTGGGACCTTTCTCCCGAGAAACTCTCGCAGGAGTATTATGCTGACCGCATCATGAAACTTAGCGAGAGCATTACAGAAGCTTATGTGGCGTCCGGTGCCGGCATCCCAACGGATACCTTGCTTACCAAGATATTGCTGGGTACTGTAGGCTGCGTGCCCGCCTATGATCGGTATTTCAAAAGGCTCTTGCTGATACCTGTGCAGCATCCCAAGTTTTCAGTGCGAAATCCATCCGAACACTTGGCAACCTGTATCTTGACCATGAGGATGAGTTTGAAAAGCTCCGGAAACATTGCGGCAGCCGAATTGGGTATCCGGCAGCCAATATCCTAGACATGTGCTTTTTTGAGTATGGCTTCCAGAGAGACGCGAGCAGCCAAGAAGACAGCGATTAGATTATTCTGTGAGGAGGGATCACTTTGGAATATGCTTTGACAGCGGATCATCACCGCATTCACGCATTCGATGCAGAGAAGGGGCAAGAGTATTACTGTCCTGTGTGCGGCAACCAGGTGATTCCTCGCCAGGGCGAAGTCAATTCGTGGCACTTCGCTCATGTGACCTCGTGTATGGATGACTGGAAATACGATATGTCTGAATGGCACCGAGGATGGCAATCGCGTTTTCCCGAAAATGTTCGTGAGATTGTCGTGGAACACAGGGGCGAATGCCACCGTGCAGACATCTTGATGGGCGGCTATGTCATTGAGTTTCAGCACAGTCCGATTTCTGCCGGTGAATTTGAACGGCGCAATAAGTTCTACACGGGGGCCGACTATAAGGTGATTTGGGTGTTCGATGAGACCTACGCCGCAAGGAGGTTTGTTCTTCTACTGTGCTTATCCTCGCATTATCCATGAAACGGATAAGTATGGAGAGGTGCATCTCCCATCCATTCGATTTTAAGGAGGGCTCCGACATGAAAAAGGAATATGACACCAGCGTGAAAGAGACCATTGAACGAGTCATGAGCGTATTCTCCGAGTACATCAAAACAACTCCATACTTCGATATTGTATGGTCTGGTAAGGTCGGGTATATCTACATCAGCATCGATAGTTGCCGTGGTACTGTCGGCGACATGGACTGCCTTGTAATTGATACCCCCGAAGAGCTTCTGGATAAGCTGCTGTATGAAATGGCAGTGGATATCATGGAGGAAGGTGGGCACGACCTAAACCCGGTAGAAGCGTCAGCATTGGAGCGTGCTGAGGTAGCACGGCGCCTTAATGTCTATCTGGAGCAGTTGCCTGAATACCAAGACCGTATCAGTTTTGTATTCGAACGCAAGTGATCTTCAAAGATAATCTCGGTAGAATATAGCGAGGTGCATATGGCAAAGAACATCAAAAGCGTTCAGCGAGTCATATCTATTTCGGCGTCAATAAGCTAACCGGCGAGTTGAAGCATATCTCCGAGGTGCCCAGCGGTCAAAAGTGCAACTGCATCTGTGCAGCTTGTCTGCAACCATTTGAGGCACGAAAAGGAACGCGGCGGCGCCACCACTTTGCTCATGTTTCAAATTACGAGTGTATGTATGCAAGCGAGGTGGCCATCTATAAGGCGTTTGCCGAAGCGTTGAAACAGAGTGGCTTTTTGGCGTTGCCCCCAGTGATGTTGCGGTTCCCAGCATGGCATGATCCAGAACTTTTGCAGGAATCACGAAGAATGAAGATTGACTCTGTCGCTTTCGAGTGCGAACCCCTGTCTTATCCACCGCTGCTGCGCGTGACCATGCAAGGGACACCGTTAAGAATCCTGTTGGATTTTGACCGCTATTATGATGACGATGATAGGGTGGAACTGGCAGAAGAAGCAAAAGCGGAGGACTACTCGCTTTTGTTAATCTCCATGCCGAAGATTGACCAAGATACGGAGTTTACCCCGGATAGGCTTCAAAGCGCACTTCAAGATAACGACCGTACCGAATGGGCCTTCAGCCGTCTAGAAGAACAGTGGAAGCAAAAGTACTACGCTGTAGCGGTTTCGCCCCCAGAGCATGGAACCGGCAACCTGTGCCCGATTTCATTTGGAAAATATAAGGGCAAGTATTCTGCTCGGTGGATCGATTGTGCCCATTGTCATTTCAATGTAGCGCAGCCACCTTGCTGCCTCTGCGTTGCAGGTGCGGGAATTCAAAAGAAAGAAGACTTCAAGAGAGATTTGCAAGATCGGCTATTCGACATCGATAAGATTAGGAGAACGAATGAAGAAGAGATCCGGCTGCGTGAAGAACGAGAAAGATCTTTCGAGCGAAGATCAGTCTATACTCGTCCAACACCGTATGCTGCTAGGCCTGTGGTCCCAGCCGGTCCTACGCAAGAGGAGCTGGATGCGATATATCCGGATCTGCCAGAGCTATGACCCGTCCTCTGAAGAATGGACAGTGGATCGCTACAATCGGCGATGGATCATGTGTACGGTTTGCGGCCGAATTAAGCAGGATGCGCAGATGTCCTATTACGGTGGCAAGGGAGGTGCAAACCGGGGAGTCTGTGCCGATTGTTCACGAAATGGTCGTAGCTAATCCACATAGCTGGCTTGATATTATTCGCATGATGGTGTATTATTAACTTGATACTTGATAGTTTTACAGCTGCGTACTTTGGCAGCCATTTAGAGGTTCTGCCACGACAGGACCTCTTTGTTATGTGTGAGGTGTCGAGATGGATTATATGACCATAAGTGAAGCAGCAACTAAATGGAACCTATCTAACAGGCGTATTCAAACGCTTTGCTCTCAAGGGCGGATACCGGGCGCAGAGCGTGCTGGTTATTGTTGGCTCCTTCCGAAAGACGCAGAAAAGCCAGTGGATGTCAGAATAAAGAGCGGAAAGTATATCGGTTATTCCGAGAAATATAAGAAACCCGGAAAGAAGAACGCCACTGATGGGCTGGAGGGTAAATCATGAACGGCCAAGGAAAACTTCTTACTCATTATTTGAAAAACGCGGACAAGCTGATCATTCCTGTCTATCAGCGAAACTATGATTGGCGCGAGGAGCACTGCAAGAAGCTGTATCAGGATCTTGTTCGGACGATTCGTGATAGAAAACGTTGGCACTTCTTTGGAGGAATTGTCTCTGTTAGCGATCCTATGGGGGAGCAGCTCTGACTACCTTGTGATTGACGGTCAACAGCGAATTACGACCGTTTCACTACTCCTTCTGGCTATGGCCAACCTGATTAAGGAAGGAAAAGTAATCCCCGAAGATGACGATCTATACGCACAGATCACAAAAAGTACCTGGTGGATGAGATCAATCCTCGCAAGCGCAAAGTCAAGCTCAAGCCTATCAAGGGCGACCAGGACGCATACGATCGCCTCTGGGGTGATCCGGCCGATTTTGATCGTTCATCAAATATCACTCAGAACTATCTATTTTTCTACAATGAGATTCAGAAACAAGCCATTACAATCGACCAGCTCTTCAAGGCCGTTGAAAAGCTGCAGATTATCGACATTACGCTGACACCCTCCTGACGATGATCCTCAGCTCGTTTTTGAAAGTCTTAACTCAACCGGTCTCGAGTTAAATGAGGGCGATAAGATTCGTAACTTTGTTCTGATGGGCCTTGACATTGAAGAGCAAGAGCGCTTCTATGACAGCTACTGGAACCCCATTGAAAAAAATGCCGGCTATAATAAGCAAAACAATTCGTATGATGTAAGCCCATTTATCCGCGACTACCTGAGCATCAAACAGAAGAAGATCACTGGGATGAAGGATATCTACACCGAGTTTAAGGCATATGCCGAAAAGATGCCCGGTGAAATGGAATCTATCATGGAAGATCTCTAGACTATGCCAAGCGGTATAATAAGCTCCTGTTTGGGCATCCCAGTTTTCCAGCGAAATTGAAAGCATCCCTTTTCCGCTTGAATCGTTTTGAGAGTAGTGTCACAAGGCCGTTTCTGATGGAAGTAATGAGGCTACAGGAAAGCAGCCTCTTGAACTTGGATGAGGTTGCCGAGATTTGCAGAATCGTAGAATCCTACCTCTTGCGCCGTATCATTTGTGACCTGCCTTCTAATACACTTGCAAAGGTATTCCTTACAATGAGTTCCGATATCAAGCGATTTGACGGTACCTACAGCAATTTCATTGAAAAAATGAAATATGTACTGACCTCCAAAAAGGAAAAGGCCGCATTCCTGATAACGAGACTTTTGCAGATTGTCTGCGGACCAAGAATATCTACGCTATGCTCCCACGTTACAAAGCGTATCTGTTTGAACGCCTGGAAAACGGTGACAGCAATGAGTATAAGGACGTCTACGGGCGCCTCGATAGCGGTGAGTACACAGTTGAACATATTATGCCTCAGAAATTGACCCCCGCTTGGACTAGTGAGCTTGGGCAAGATGCAGAGAATATACATGGAGAATGGCTGCACACGTTGGCGAATCTGACCCTTACAGCCTATAACTCGAAATATAGCAATGCTCCCTTTAGCGAGAAAAAAAACAATGGAGGATGGGTATCTACAGAGTGGTATCAGAATGACTCAATGGGTCGCACAGAAAGAACACTGGGGTCTTCCTGAACTTGAAGAACGCTGTAAATACCTTACGCAGCAAGCTGTGTTGCTGTGCCCTATGCTGATAACTGCTATACTCCGCCACAGAAGCAGTATGAGGAGGTATCGTTGGATGATGATATCACGCTTACCGGTCATAGCATCGTGAAGTACCGCTTCCGTGGTATTGAGCATGAAACAACTTCGTGGGTAGAAATGTACACCGAGGTTCTAAAAGAACTTCATAATGGTAATAAGGCATATCTCAATTACCTTGCCGATGCCGATGATAGCGTAGATCTGTCGATCCAGGTTACCAGATCACCAGATGAATTCTCCAGCAGTGTAAAAATTGATGACGATATTTATATCTGGACTGGTACCGCGACTCAGTATAAAGTCAATCTACTGCGGAAGTTCTTCGAACAGTATAAGCAGGATCCGTCCGATCTCGTATTCTTCCTCGATGATAGTAGAGGCATTGGTTCAGATGAGGAGATCGAACGCTACAAGATCCGGCGGAAATACTGGGAGAGTGTCCTTCCATCACTTCAAGAGACAACGGTACTTTCCTGAATATCAGCCCATCAAAGAATAACTCTATCATGGGAGCCACGGCACGTAGTGGTGTTTACCTTTGCTGCGTAGCGAACTATGACTCTGCCCGTGTCGAAATATTTATTGATCAGGGTGATTATCAAAAGAATCGGGCGATCTATAATCACCTTGAGCAAAACCGGGATGCAATTGAGGCTGCATACGGAAAAAAGCCTGCATTGGATCTGCCAAGACGATGTTAGAGCCTGCAAAGTCTACGATGAGATTAAAGAGGTCAGCATCAAAAATGAGGAAGACTGGCCAGTAATGAGCGCTTTCCATATTCAACGAGCAAAGGCCTTGTTTGCTGCGACAAAGCAGTTTCTGGGATAATTCTTATAAGAAAGCTGCGGGAAGTGCACTAAAGAAGGTAATACGATATGTCACAATAATAGGTTATCCATTTGTCTGCAGTTTTGCTGGTGATGACATTATTGAGCTGGATTCTACAACAGATGAAATCAAGATGCCACCCTTTCGGATGGCATCTTTTTTATCACCTTTAATCAGCGCAAGCCGGTTTAATCTTTTAGCTCAAACTCGAAAGAGAGCGCATCACCAAGTCGATGTCTTTGTTTTCTAGTTCCTGAATGATGTGCAGATAGGTTTTTTGCGTAGTGGTCATACTCGAATGTCCAAGACGGCGGGCAACGCTCGCAATGGAAACGCCCGTAAATAACAGCAAAGAGGCGTGTGTATGTCGTAATCCGTGGACAGAGATGATAGGGATGTTACAGGCTTTGCAATGCCTGCCGAGAATGTCGTTCACCGTCGAATTGTAGACAGTGGAGTTGACAAAGATGGGCTTATCTTCGGGAAGGTGCTTTACCAATTCAGAAAATTGAATGACAGTTTGCCAGTCAATTTGAATTTTCCGCACAGACGACTTGTTCTTCGTAGGCTGGAAGCCCCCCTTTCCCCTTTATAGTCCCAAGTCTTACTGATGGACAGTGTTTGATGGGCAAAGTCGAAGTCTTTGGGGTAAGAGCCAGTGCTTCAGAAAAGCGCATCCCCGTCTTTGCTACCAACAGGATAAAATAGTCCCAATTCACCTTATCCTTTAGGTCAAGCGAGATCAGCAGCGTGTGTAGCTCAAATTGATTGAGATACTTGATTTTCTTAGCGACCGGTGTTTTTCCCTTGATGATTGCTTTGCGAGTAGGATCTCTTTCAATCAAGCCCTCATCAACTGCATCAAGAATAGCTCCTTTAAGCTGGTGGTGAAAATCCATCGGTTTGGCGCTCGTGGAACTCAGCATAGTCGTTCAACAGCTGCTGATAAGCTATCCGGTTCATATCACATACTCTCAGGTTTGGGACGAGCTTAACGAGCCATTTCTGCGTCATTAGGTACTTATCCATCGTCACCTTTCTGATTGCACCCTTTTTATACACCATAATCCATTTTGCATAATATTCACAGAACAAGTCTGTTTGTTTGGTTTCTGTTAGCATCAGAAGTCCTCCATTTCATTAAAATTGGCTTACGCTGATGAAGGGTGATGAGGTGGTCGAGGTTTTCAAAGTATATGCCAATCTGTTCCTGTTCCTTCAAACAAAGGAAATTTGACAACCGTGTTAGCATAGCGTTGGAAATCCTTTTATTTTTATACCCTGCATGAGCGGTTTTAACTGGTCGTGATACGCGGCCTGAGTTAAAAAACTTCAAAAATGGATTTGAAGCAAATTTTCATTCGGTCTTGGTTAAGCAACGGAGATAATTTGAATCCGTGAAATCCTCATTATTTCTGTGCAAATTTCCCGACAGTTTTCATCTTCAGCAGATCAGCTATGATGACATCTCCATTTTGCAAATAAGGAAGTCTTGAATTTATCTGCAATCGACTGCTTTTCAATATACGAATCAGGATCAGCGCTAAAATTTCCAATTTTAAATGAGCATATCTCCAGTTTGTGATGTTCTGTTGCACCAAAAATTCGGCGAGCGTATTATTCTGCAATGACATAAACACTTTGCCGAACTTACGCTGTTCCCAAGAAAAAGCAAAGAGAGCCAAGGAAACACCTTGGCTCTCTTGTTAAGACCGCATATTTTTTCGTTTTTCGGCTTGCTTTAGCGTTGATGGCACTCATTACGGCATATCAACCTCAAATCCACCGGTAAGAATGAACTGCCGCAAAAGCTGATCCGTTTTCATATTGACCTTGGGCGGAATCAACTTGGTTTGTTCATATGCTTCAAAGAACGCTTTTTGCTTTGGACTTATCGACACTCTTTTTCAGTTCGTCAAACCTGCCAAACTCATTGATAGTCGCTTCATTCAGGTTAAGCCCCATCATATTCCTGAGTTTATCCTCATCAAGACCGAAGATGGTTGCAAAACGGTGAATTTGGTCATCTTTTGCTCTAAACTGATACTCCGTGATGTAGTCACGAAGCGTTTCCCCGTCCTCGGCAATGACATCGCCTCGCTCAATGTCGTGCAGAAAGATATTTGCGTATTTCTGCTCCTCTTGCGTTAGGGCAGCAAAAGTCTTGTGAAGTTCTGCCTTTGCTTGCTCAATAGATTCCTCGGAAGAACCTTCCTGTCGAATCAATTTGAGGTACTTATCGAAACGACTGTTCATATAATCGGCATCAATAACCCCTGTGTCAATTTCAGTCAGGTATCCAACAAGATCGTATGGTATATCTATGTCTTGTGATCCGGGATCATCGGGAGAAGCAGCGGAAAGTTCTTTATAACGCTGTGCCAAAATCAAAAATGCGTTCTCATCGAACTCCATTGTAATTTCAATCAATTACCGCTTTCCTCGTCCTTGAATGAGTAGGTGTGTTTGTCCCACCTAAATCCTTGGATTTTAGCAGCTTCAAGGTATCCGTTGAAATCTCTAAACAGCGAGGCAAACTTAGCTCTTACGGTTCCGTCCGCAGGCAACTTTTCAAAGTCAGGGATACCAGCATTCTTGAACAAATAGGCAATATCATCAAACACAGCGTTGAGCTTTCCGAGGTTGTAAGACAGTTTTTCAACGAACAGACCTATCGGTCTATCGCCGGAATAGAGCTTAACAGCTTTGCTCACATTCTGCTCCATCGTATGCGGCTTGCGATAATGTCTGATGATGCCAAAAGGCTTATCGGGTCCGAAAAGTCTGTTGGTTCTGGAAAATGCCTGAATGATGTTCTCATACTCCAGTATTTTGTCCATATACAGCGTGTTAATCCACTTTGAGTCAAAGCCGGTAAGCATTTGATCCACTACAATCAGGAGGTCGAGCTGCTTCTCAGGCTCTCTTTCGACCCGCTTATATTGCTCTTTTGTGGGCAAGGCGTAGAAAGGTCTTTTTGAAGCGAGCGTGTGTAGCAATCGAAAAATCCTGACCAAACATCATATTATAGTCAGTAAGGATTTCGATTAAGCCTTGCTCTTTATAGAAAGCAATCGGCTGCCCTCTGTATTCTTTGTAGTCACCATCTTCATTGCTGATATTGGGGTCAAAAAGGCAACTGATCCTAAGTTTCGGCATTGCAGCCTTCAGCAGTCGATAGTAGTCTATTGCTTCGGGGATGCTGCTCGTTGCAAAAGATTGCGTGGAATTTCCCGTTGTGACTCAAAGTAAGCCAATTTTCCTGAATATCCTCAACAACCTTGCTTTGATGCTCCGAGGAAAGGTACTGAGTTTTGGAAGATAATCTTCAATGCCCTTGACCCACTTTCCGTCATCGCCCAAGAAGCCCGCCATCTTGACGGTGGCGGAGTCCATATACTCATAGAATATTTGTGCCTTTTTGGGATCGCTGATTGCTTCTTCTTCGGTTGCTGCTTTTGCTTTTTCCAAAGCAACCACCTTGCGGACATCCTTATCACGGAAAGTCAGGACTTTATAAGGATCAAATCCAAGCACATTCTTATCCCTGATACCATCAGCAATGCTATATCTATGGAGTTCATTGCCAAAAACATCTGTTTGGGCATTGTTTTCTTTGCATTCTCCTCAAACACCGGTGTGCCGGTAAAGCCAAAGAAGATGGCATTGGGGAATGTTTCCTTGATGATGGATAGCATATCTCCAAAAGTTGAACGATGAGCTTCGTCAACAATAAAAACAAGCCGTTTGCCGTTGATTATTTCAATGTCGCTTGCATTAAGTCCTCCGTCCTCATCTCGGATATTGCCCATCTTCTGAATAGAGGTAACAATTAGGGTATCTGCCGTTGCGTTGCTTTTCAGCTTAGTCAAAAGGACATATGTGTTCTCTGTTGCCTGCACGGTTTCATTCTCGTCCGCAAATGCCCGATATTCCTTGAGCGACTGCGTTCCTAACTCAATACGGTCGGTAAGGAAAATAACCTTATCAGCATCATTGGAGTTTGCAATCAACTGAGCCGACTTAAAGCTCGTCATCGTCTTACCTGAGCCGGTGGTATGCCAAATGTAGCCGCCACGCTGCTTACCGCTATCCCACTTCGTTTTAGACACAACATCGGAAATTGCGCTGGCTGCGTAATACTGGTAGCTTCGCATTACCTTCAGAACACCGTCAGCATTGTCGGCAACAGTATAAAACCCAATGAGCTGGTGCGCCATAGGAATGGACAGCAGCGAGGGAGGCGATAGCTTTCCAATCGTTGATAGGCTCATTATTGAAGTCAGCCCAATGGAAATAGTAATCCGTATTGAACTTTCCGTCAGGCCGGGATTCGCAAAATAACGAGTTTCTTCTGGGTTCATTGCAACAAACACCTGAACGAGCGAGAACAATCCGGTAAAACGCCCTCATATGAGTATTTCTCAATCTGATTATATGCTTGACTGACGGGGACACCACTGCGCTTTAGCTCGATATGTATGACAGGCATACCGTTGATAAGCAGCATCAAATCGCCACGACGGTCATTCAGCATTTTTGACTTGCTCGGAAAAACTGGTTGTTGTACGATCTGATACCGGCTCTGTCCAGCGGCGATTTCTCTGCGATCATATATTTTCAAGACTGATTTCGTGCCAAATGGAGCTTGTCGTCAGGGTTATCACGCTTGATGGACACAGTTTTTCCGTTGATAAAGCCATTGAGTTTTAACGGTGTTCTAAGTTCCGTGATCTGTTCAATAATCTGCTGCATTTCGCCATCCGTAAGAGGATAGTTATTCAAGCGGTCAATTCCACGATTGTTATCATACAGGATCTTTGCCCAGATTTCGGATGAGGTCTTGCTCGGTCGGGTTCTTGATAACTTCCTTTTCCCAACCTTTATCCGCCAAGACTTTAATCAGGGCTTCCTCAAAGTCCGCTTCTTTTTGGAATGTCATTCGATTTCCTCCTTCCTGCGATATTGATGTCACACGAACATCTTTTCAAGCAGTGCTTTCTTGATGCTTTGGAACTTTTCAAACTCACGCTGTTGGAGGGTGATAAGGTGGTCGAGCAGCTGAAAGAAACCTCCAATTCTGTTGTTCTCGCATCGTTGGCGGCATCATCAGCTCCATTACAGCCATTTGCTTTCACCGAAACCTCGACGAAAGTTGATCCAGCCCCAACAAGCTCTCCATATCGTTTTAATTCTTCGGTTCGAAAAAAATGAAGTACTAGAGTCAAGCTCTCCACGATGTGGGACAATGGACTGAAATCCCTGATTAGTGCAGCCTTTTCGGGTTAAAATAGCTGTTTTCCCGATCCCTGCACGATGTAAACAGAACTGTACCGGGAGGAAGCATTTTGGCTGAACTATTCTCATAACCCAAGCCGGTTATCTTTTTTGACTCGAATTTGCATAGATTTGATCCGCAATTTCAGCAGGTGCATACCAATCAATATCACCGTCCCAATAGCTCTGATTTCCTGATTATGGGGTTCCACCACCCACAATGTCAGCAATATCTCCCAACTTACGCTGTTCCCAAGGGTCAGTAAATCCCTTTAAAGCGAATTTCGGGGTAACTGCTGCCATTTTGCGGGAACATCTTTTCGAGCATAGACTTTTTCACATTCGTCAACTTTTCAAACTTACGCTGATGAAGGGTGATAAGGTGGTCGAGTTGGTCATAAATAAGCCCGATCTTCCGTTGTTCCTCGACTGAAGGTACTTATTTCAATTTTCAGAAAATCGACCGTTATTCTCCATTGTCCATAGATGACTACCCTGACGCCATTTGACCATAGCATTTATAAAGTCTTTTCTGAGTAAAATCTTCTTCCTAAAAAATCCGAGTCAGCCAATGCCAGTAGGCTAAAAATGCTATATACCGGTGAAATGCAGGCTTTTCCGTACTTATTCAGACCTATTGAGCCGGTTTCAGGTTGTTGGAGCATATATGAAATCGCCTTTTCTGTTTTCTTATATTTTGTTTGTATCGTGTCAACTAAGGCTTCTTGGTCATAACGCGTTCAGGATTTAGGGCAACACCTTCATTTGCTATGAATGCCATAAGGGGATATTCTGTCGCTGTTCATTGAAAGTGCTTGTTGATTACGCCTATGAGCAAATCCCCAACCTTACGCTGTTCCCAAGCGTCTGAGAATCCTTTGAAGCGAATTGCGGGAGCATCTGATTTTTTCGTCATTCTGCACTACCTCCCAGCAATTTCTTCAACTCATTAAGTCCCAGCATATCATACTCATTACCCTCAAGGTCTTCGATCATTCCCGAAAGCGTTGCTTCGGTTTCGCTGATCTGCTGTTCGACCTCGAAGAAAGTTGTAGCATACTTGTTTTGAAGGGCTTGAATTTTGCTCACCAAGCTGTCGATTACGGTATCAGGCAGTTTGTGAATGCTCTCAATGAGAGGAGCAATCCACTTCTTTTTCGAGCAGATCCAAAGCCTGCTCGTCGCTCAGTCTTTCAATCGTATCCTTTGTTTTTGCCTGCAACGCAGCACTCTTTGCCTTGATCTCCGCCTTGATTTCTTTCTCGCTCTTGATCAAAGACTCAACCTTTTCTAAGAGTGTACGAAGCGCAACGCTTTCAGGAGAACGGTCTTTCTTCAGTTCCTTAATCTTTTTGGATACTTCTTTCGGAACGAAAGCATCGCCTTCCTCGGTGAGAACATCGTTGCAGCTCTCTTTATCCTCCTCTGTCATTTCATCAAGGATGGACTCATATTCAGAAGGATTTCCGCCAAACGGCTTTCCAAACCGTGCAGCTCGTCCGTTTCTGCGGAGAGCAAAGTCGCCTGTACCAAGTCAAACGGGATAATGTGACCTACCCAGCCTTCTTGCACCTCCTGATCTTTGCCATCCTTTTTCTTGATGACAAGGTTCGGATCGACTTCCTTTGTCGCAGAAAAGCCCTCGGTCTGCAAGACCTCAAGATCAATAGAAATCCCAGTCAATCGTCGTCAGGAGTTGGACCGCCGCATATTTGTCGATAAGCGGAATATCCTTCAGACGCTCAAAAATATCAGCGCTCAGAACGGTTTCAGCCTTAGAGATTTCAATGCTTTCCATCCGGTCGATAAGTTCTTCTTTCAGGAACGCCGGGAAAGTAGAAAAGGCGGCATTAAAAGCATCCTCAAATCCGACCACATCGGGGTGGCTCTTGATGGCACTCTTAATGTCATCGACAGACACATTCACATAGGGGATGCCACTCTCTGTAAACAGAGCCTTTTTCAGTGCCGGGAACGCCGTCCAAAATTCGCCCAGCTCTTCAATTTCTGCCGTCGGGATACCGCCAAACATAGACGCATAGACATCCCAATGCTCGGCTGCTTCAGATGAGTCCACATAGCGAGGAATGTTCAGGTTATAATCATTGCTGCGAATTTCTTCACGACTGACAACTCGTGAAAACTTCGGGACGCTTTTCACGCTTGATAAAGGTGTCTGCTATGCGTTTAATGTCAGACGCACGGAGCTTGTTATTTTTACCCTCTTTGATAAATCCCTTGGATGCGTCGATGATAAGAACATCGGTGTTCTCACGCTTTTGGCGCAGCACCATAATAATGGTGGGGATCCCTGTCCCGAAGAAGATATTTGCAGGCAGCCCGATAATGGCGTCGATATGGTTATTCTCGATCAGATTTTTTCTGATTTCACCTTCCTCACCGCCACGGAACAGTACGCCGTGGGAAGAACAATTGTCATAATGCCGTCCGGTTTGATATGGAACAGGTCGTGAAGTAGGAAAGCATAGTCGGCTTTTCCTTTGGGAGCAAGTCCAAAACGAGCATAACGAGGATCTCCCTCTTTATTAGACGGATCCCAAGCCTGCGAATAGGGCGGATTGGACACGACCGCATCCACATAGAGAGGGTTATAGGTATTGACCGGATCATTTTCATCAAAGTACGGCCAATCCTCCTCGAGAGTATCGCCGTTACGAGTGATAATGTTAGCGGGCTTAATGCCACGCATAACCAAGTTCATTCGGGTGAGGTTATAAGTGTTCTCTTTCAACTCCTGAGCGTAATACTGAATATTGTTGTCGTCGCTCATATACTTCGCAACGCTTTGACCAATATTGATAAGCAGTGAGCCCGAACCGCTTGTCGGGTCGTAGATTTTGATTTCACTTTTACCCTTCAAATGACTCGCAACGATCTCAGACATCAACAGGGAGACCTCGTGCGGCGTATAGAACTCGCCAGCTTTCTTTCCAGCATTTGCTGCAAAGTTACTGATAAGATATTCGTAGATGAAACCGAGAACATCGTAGTCCTGCTTGCCATCCATAGGAATATCTTTTATCAGCGTCAGCAGCCCACTAATTGCTTTCGTTTGTGAACCGGAGCTATCGCCAAGTTTGGAAAGGCCTGTTTGCAGGGTATCAAATACTTTTTTTTCAAATACCCTTTTATGCGAATTAGAAATTAGTCGGCTAAATGCAGAAAGAGCATCACGGACATTTGAAACATCAAAGTCCTTACCCATCGTGAGCCAAGTGGAGAAAAAGATCCTTATAGGCAATAAAGTAGCCTATGTTTTTTGGATCCATTCAACT
>VOFG01000244.1_pt1 | contig 58000 bp, 105 predicted proteins | sample 5384171 | NCBI WGS metagenome assembly VOFG01 (sample SAMN12384726, study PRJNA508395) | human gut metagenome | isolation source: healthy gut F | host: Homo sapiens
TTTATCAACTTTATTTATTCTACTTAGATCTTTTTTATCTGCCCAAAGCCATATTTTTTCAGAAAATACATCCACAAAAAATAGTAATGTACTTGTCAAAACCAAACTAACTATTTCCAAAGAATCAATATTTATCTCTATATCACGTATAATTGCTTCTATAGCCGCCACAACAAATTCTACCAAAGAAATAAAGCATATCACAATCGAAAACAAAGAAAATACAAAATCTCGATGTTTACTCGCATCTACATAACGCTCTTTTTTCTTTATTTCGACATATAGGGTAACATCTTATTTCCTGTTATCTTATATTTTTCTTTCTTACATTTTTGATACTCTTTTATGTAATTTTTCTGTTTTAAAGACCTCAAACTTTCCTCATCTGCTGAAACCGCATTAATTTCATAAGAGGTTTCATTAAATTTTTTTATCCATTTGCGAACAATCTCTTCTTCTTCTTTTGACAAATTTTGCATTACATCTATCGGACATATATTTCGTGAAAAGATTCTATGCGTCTATATTTTCCACTACAAATTTTTTGTTACTATCTTCATTTGCGTAACCAATGTCTGACCCAATTTATTTCCAATATACTCCTGTCCCGTTTCCCCCTCCTTTACCTTTAAAAATATTTTATCTGCAACAGTTTTTCCTATCACTTTCACCACCTGTCTTTTCCAATAACTCAAAATCTTCCTCAACAGCTTTCATAAAATAATAACAATATTCAACAATTCCTTTAAAATATTCTTTACGCATAAAAATATCAAAACAGCCCCATAGATAACCAATCTGCGAATAACTTTGTTCTAGTTTTTTACTAAACGAGAATTAATTCTGTACCACCTTAAATACTCCTCAACAGATGATTCGTATTTAATGCTATTCATATAATAAGATAATGCAAAAAAACAATTTTCAAAACTTTCTAGCGATTTGGTTTTCTCTAATTTATATCCTATAAGACCACACACAAAGGCAGCGATGAAAATTTCAAAGCCCCCCACAAAATTCTGCACCAAAAAAATGGCGCAGAAAAAAATCATGATGGAGCACAAATCCCAATACCATAATTATACAAAAATCTAAATATAACCAATTTCGTACATTTTTCATAAAATAACCCCTTTCGTATTGAATTTATCCAATATTTTCCCCAAAAAATCCCCAACCCACATTCCTGTGTTCTGGGATTCATACATTCCTATTTATCTATCCCCATCAGCGCTTTATACGCCAATATTACCACGCTTCAAAGATGATGTCAAAAATATGTAATTTTTGTAATATTTTTATATCTACCATCACCAAATATTTAATTTTTTATTTATTATTCTGCCAGCCCCTTTTCCATTTTCTCAAAAATCACATCAATTTTTCCTTCGGTGTCTCTACTCTACCACGCTCCGATGTCCAATAAACACCCCTGCAAAAAAAACTCACTGTTTATTTCGTATGCGTTTAAATATCGCATACTGACGTTCCAATTCTTGCTTCTCATCAGTTAGCATTCCTTTCGCCTCTAAAATCCGCTCAATCGCCTGCGCCGGATCCATCGTATGATAAGGCAAAAATAAATCTCTCAATTCTTTGGGTTTTACTATTTTATATATCTGAGCAGATGTCATATTGTAAGTAAATGCAAAGTATCTATAAATGTAGCCAATCCAAAACATTTCATTTTTTGTATATTTCACCGAACCATAATTTGAAATGCCGTACTCTTCGTTTATCAACTCTAAAATATCGTTTGCCTGAATATTGCTTTCAAGAATAGATTCATTGTCAAATCTTTTTTGCTATCTCACTCTTCATAAAACGTCTAATGAAAATTTCGGAACTTGTATCCATTTTCTCAACAGATTTTTCAAACGTCTCTGCCTGTAATGTACACAAAAAAGTATGCCATCCTTTGAAATCTTTCTCATGCATTTGTCACCTCTTTACTTCAAAATTTCATCAATATACAACCCCTGCCCTCTATACTGCCTCTTGCTAATTTAACTTTATCATCTCCAAGTTTTGATTCTTCAAACCTTATATTTTTATAGTATTCTCTTTCATTATCTGAAATATAACAACGCTCTATAAGTTTTGCCTGAGACGCAGCTTTTTTTCACTAATAAATATATACTGCATGCCCAAATTTGTTGCTGCCAAACAATGTTTGCATTGCTCGTCTGTAAGTTCTCCTGCAATAAATGAGTTGATAATCTGAAACATACGATTATCTGCAATGGGAGCTATTACATAATCACATTCTCTTGACTGTTTCACAAGTGCCTTTATTTTCGGGTGCGTCTTATACTCTTCTAGTGTTCCTCTGTAATATGCAATCGTCATCATCCATTCTTGATTTACTTCATATCTTTTACATTTCAGGTTTTTATCATCAAAATTCAAATAATAAACCGATGAATGATCGAATCCTGAAACAAAAGGATATTGCTTGCTCGTAAGTTTCCCCGGTATAAAATCCCTGTCCAAAATCATTATTTTGTCTTCCATAATGGACATCTATTTCTCCGTTAATTTCGCTTTTCGCACCGTGAAATAGTAATTTTGCATTGTGCCCTAAATCATCTTGCCAAAGCATTTCCTTTAATTTGTTTATCTTGATTTTTTTTCAAATGCATACGAATATACACTCTCCAAAAAAAATTTGAAGAGGGTCTCGTTTTCCTAATTCATTTCGCGATACTGTTACTTGCTCTACACCAAGTTGAGACGCTAATTCACTTTGTGACAAACCTAGTATCTCGCGAATTGATTTCAAGTCTTCTGAAAAATTATAATTCATTGTAATCACCACCTAACTTATTTATAACACATTACTTAAATAAGTTCAATACCTAAAAATCCCCATACAAAAAAACAACCCCGCACTTTGCAAAGTACGAGGTCATTCAAATGATTTTTATTCAGTTTCGTTTTGTTGATACCATATGCACATCCATCTGTGGAAATGGGATGGAAATACCGGCTTCGTCAAACGACTTCTTAATCTGCTCGGTCATTGCCCAGCGGGTCGTCCAGTAATCTTCCGGTTTCACCCAGAGCTGAATCAGCAAAATCACGGCACTGTCGCCAAGCTCTGAAACGACAACGCGAATTGGTTCGTCAGGAAGTCTGTCTTTCTGGCTCTCACCAATTTTCATCAACACTTCTTTTGCCAGGTTAAGCGGTGCGTCATAATCAATTCCAACTGAAATATCCACACGGCGGCGGTCTTCTTTTGTTGCATTGACAATGTTAGAATCTGCCAGTTTTCCATTTGGTAAAATGACGGCACGGTTATCAACCGTTGTCAGCGTGGTGTAAACAACATCAATCTTCTGAACAACACCTTCCACATCACCGACAATGATGTAATCACCGACACAAAACGGCTTCATAATCAAAATCAGGACACCACCGGCGAAGTTGGCAAGGCTGCCTTGAAGGGCGAGGACCGATTGCAAGACCGGCAGAGCCAACAATTGCAATAATCGAACTTGCGGCAAATCCGAAAATCTGCGCCACAATAATGACCAAAAATACATACAGCGTGATTTTAGATGCCGAGAGGAAAAAAGGAAATAACACCCGGGTCCATTTCTCTTTTTTCCATCGAACGCCGCACAATTTTCAATAGTTTTTTATAAGCTTTGAGCCAACAAAAAGACAATGATTCCAATGGCGAGGGAAAGGATAAAATCCATTCCCCGCGGAATCAGCTGCTCTACATATTGAATGAGCTGCTGCATTATATTTACCATGATTTAACTCTCTTTCTTTTTGCGTCCTGCTTTTGACGGCACTTTTGTGCAGGTAAATACCTGAATGGCAAGTGGCGCAAGACGACACTCAATCGAATTTACTCTGCCATCCCAGTGCTTGCGTTTGGACTGTTTTACGCGCGGATTCACAAATCCGGTTCCGCCATATTCAGACGCATCACTGTTAAAGATTTCTTTATATTTTCCGGCAAACGGCACACCAATACGGAATGCCTCGTAAGAAACCGGAGTAAAATTGCAGACAACCAAAAGTGTTTCGTCTTTGCTTTTTCGTAAAAAGCAATTACACTGTGATCCGCATCCAATGTACTAATCCACTCAAAACCAGCAGGACGTGCATCCAATTCATACATCGCCGGATGTGCCAGATAGAACGAATTGAGAACACTAACATACTGGCGCAGTCTCTCGTTATCCGACATTTCTCCATCTACGGCATCCAAAAGATTCCAGTCGAGTTCCCGTTTCTCCGAAAATTCTCTTTCCTGTCCAAATTCCTGACCCATAAAAATCAACTTTTTGCCCGGATGTGCTGCCATGTAACCGTACGTCAGACGAAGTGTAGCAAATTTATCCGAAATACTTCCCGGCATTTTCGTAAACATGGAACCTTTCATATGAACGACTTCATCGTGGCTCAAGACAAGCATAAAATCTTCCGAATACTGGTAAATCATGCTGAAGGTGAGCATACCATGACGACCTTTACGAAACAGCGGGTCGGTGCGGATGTACTCCAGATAATCATTCATCCAGCCCATGTTCCATTTCAAATCAAAGTCAAGACCGCCCTCTTTGACAGGACCGGTCACCTGCGGCCACGCCGTAGATTCCTCAGCAATCGAAAAGCTTCCATCTTTTCTTTCATGAATTTTTTGTTCAAATTCTGTAAAAATGCAATGGCTTCTAAATTCTCATTTCCACCATAAACATTGGCAACCCATTCGCCATCTTCCTTGCCGTAATCGAGATACAACATCGAAGCAACTGCGTCCATCCGAAGTCCGTCAATGTGGAAACGCTCCAGCCAGAACAGCGCATTGGCAGTGAGGAAATTGATTACTTCCGGTCTGCCATAATTGTAAATCAGCGTGCCCCAGTGCGGATGTTCGCCCTGACGCTTGTCCAAATGCTCATACAAACAAGTGCCGTCAAAACGGGCAAGTCCATGTTCGTCTTTTGGAAAATGCGCCGGTACCCAGTCTAAAATAACGCCGATTCCATGCTGGTGCAGAAAATCTACCAAATACATAAAATCATCCGGCGTTCCATAACGGGAAGTCGGTGCATAATAACCGGTTACCTGATACCCCCAGGAAGCGTCATACGGATGCTCCATAATCGGCATCAGTTCCACATGCGTGTAACCCATTTCTACACAATAATCACAAATCATCGGTGCAAGTTCACGGTAATTATAAAATTCTTTTTCGGTATCCGCCGGCTTTTTAAATGCGCCAAGCGCCACTTCGTAAACAAGCATCGGCTCCTTTTTCGCATTCCATTTTTACGCTCGGTAAAGCCACTTTTCATCTTTCCAGTGATACTTATTCAAATCCCATACAATACTTGCCGTCGCCGGACGACGCTCTGCATAATTGCCATACGGATCTGCTTTCATCACACGCTTTCCGTCCACACCCCAGATTTCATATTTATACAAATCTCCAGCACTTACACCCGGAACAAACAACTCGTAAATTCCTGCTGCCTCCAGATAGCGCATCGGATTTCTCGCTGCCTGCCAGTCGTTAAAATCACCTACGACACTGACCGCCTTTGCCTCCGGCGCCCACACTGCAAAATACGTTCCTTTCACGCCCTCGATTGTCATCGGATGAGCGCCCAGTTTTTCATAAACGGTATCGTGAATTCCGTTGCTAAACTGCGTCATGTCCACACCGTCAAACAAAGAGTCCACCGCGTAAGCATCCGTTTTTTTCAATTTTCTTTTTCCCCTGTTTTAAGACAAAATGATACGAAGGAATTTTTTTGCCGGAATCAATACCGCAAAATACCCGGTCTCGTCCATTTTGTCATTTTGTATTCTTTTTAAATCCTCACCGGAAACGACAATCGAATCTGCCTCCGGTTCAAATGCCGTGATAAGCACATGGCTTTTGTCCACCTGCTTCGGTCCAAGAACCGTCTCCGGTCTGCCGCACTCGGCATACATAAGCGCCTCAATTTCCACCACTGCATATAGTCTTCTAATTGTTTTGCCATAATTTTCTTCCTTTTCTTTACTCGTTATACCAAGCTACAATTTCTTCCCCATCTTCTGTGTATTTTTTCTCTTCTTTTGGCATATATTTTTTCATGACATGCTCCATTGGGAACGTGTACAAAGGGAAGCAGCACCCGGCGCAAAAATGAAAATAAGCACCACGTTTGTCACCATGCCAAACCAGATAAGTGCTACCGTTGCCGCCAGAATCACAAGCATCAAAAGTGTATGCAGAAAATGACGGAACGCGCAATATAAACTCAAACGCAGAATCTGCGAGAATTTTGTTCCAAAGCGTGAAATAATTGGGTAAATGTAACAGCTGATACACAAAATGATAAACAAAAGGGCGTAATACGCACCAATCAGATACCCGCCTTTTTCACCGCCGGTCTCCGCTACAATATTCATGTTCAGCCAAAGAAGCACCACGATAATTGCCGTTACAACCCACGCAATTGTGGACTGCAAAAGTTTGTCTTAAAACTGTGCCAGAACTCACGCCATACATAACTGCGGTTGTGGCGCAGCACTTTGGCACTTACATAATACAGCGATGTCGTTGCTGCTCCCACGGTAACAATCGGAATACAAAACACGAGATAAATAAGTGTCAGCCAGCCAATATCAAAATTTTGCTGAGCGTGCGCATTACCACATTGTCCGAATTAAAAAACTTATCCATTAAAATTTCCTCCTTAGATTTCGTGGATAAATAATCCACTGCGTAATTTCGGTTCAAACCACGTTGATTTTGGCGGCATCAAAAGTTTTTGGTCTGCCACGTCAAAAAGTTCCGTAATGGATGTCGGATACATGGAAAATGAAACTTTCATGTCGTTATCTGCCCGACGCTCCAATTCTTTGAGTCCGCGGATTCCTCCGATAAAATCAATCCGCGAATCGGTACGCGGGTCGCCAATACCAAGAACCGGTCCCAAAAGATAATCCTGCAGCACCGATACATCCAGTGAACCAACCGCATCTTTTCCTTCCAACACCTCTGGTTTTGCTATCAGGCGGTACCACTGTTTGTCGAGATACATTCCAACTTCGCCCTTCTTTTGCGGGCGGACAGCGCCATCTTCTTCATTTACCTCAAAGCATTCAGCTACTTTTTTCCAAAAATTCGTCTTTACTTAATCCATTTAAATCTTTTACGGTACGGTTATAATCCATAATCATCAACTGGTCATGCGGGAAAAGCACTGACAGGAAATAATTAAATTCTTCATCCCCGGTATAACCCGGATTTTCTTTTCTGCGTTTCAATCCGACTTTCACTGCCGAAGCTGCACGGTGGTGGCCATCTGCAATGTAAATATTTTCAATATCCGCAAACGCTTTTCCTAATTTTTTCTACGTCCTCTGTCTCCGCAATTTTCCAGACGCGGTGTGTAATTCCATCCACCGCCGTAAAATCATAAATCGGCTCTTCTTTCTGTTTTTTCGCCACAATTTCATCAATCACTTTTTCACTGCGGTATGCAAGAAAGATTAGTCCGGTCTGGGCATTACACGTGTCCACATGTGTAATACGGTCAATTTCTTTGTCTTCTCTTGTATTTTCATGTTTTTTGATTACGCCATTTACATAATCATCCACGGATGCGCAGGCAACAATTCCCGTCTGTGAACGTCCATCCATCACGAGTTCATATACATAATACGCCGAATCTGTGTCTTTTTATATAAACACCGTCCGCAATATCTTTTTCGAGCAATTCTTTTGCTTTTTGATAAACTTCCGGTGCATAGGTGTCCACCGAATCGTCAAAACTGGTTTCTGCACGGTCAATTTTTAAAAATGACATCGGCTCACGAAGAACTTCCTCTTTTGCCTCCTGTCGATTATATACATCATATGGTAAAGCGGCAACTCTCGCTGCTTTTGATTTTTCAGGTCTTACACATTGAAATGGTCGAATGACTGCCATATCTGTTGTACCTCCTATCTGGATTTTCTGCTTTTCTAACGTATCATATCTATTATACCGAATTCCATGAGTATTCGCAAGCATTTCGGGGCATACTGCTTCTAGGAGGGATGATTTTGAATAAGAAATTAAAGAAACAAACTACTGATTTTCTGAAATGTGGTCTCATCGGCTGGGGTATGGAATGTTTATGGACCGGATGCGGCTCTTTGTGCGGAGAAAAAATAAGAAAATGCCCTGCCAGACATCCATCTGGATGTTCCCCATTTATGGCATGGCGTCCGTTCTTTCTCCTCTCTGCAAAAAAATGCAGGACAGGCATGTCCTCGTACGCGGCTCCGTCTACACCGCCTGTATTTTCCTCACCGAATACAGCACCGGCTCCTTCTTGAAAAAACGGGGATGCTGCCCGTGGGATTATAGTAAATCCAAAGCAAATTATAAAGGAATCGTCCGCTTTGACTACGCCCCACTCTGGTTTTTGGTTGGGCTGATGTATGAGAAGGTGTTGATGAAGTAGGAATTGGGCGGGCTTTTTGTTTTCGAGTAGTTTATTAAAAAAATATGTATCAAGTGGGCGCTCCTGCTCGTTGAGTGCGTAGCGGTATGGGCACTGAAAATACCAGCCGCAAATTCTTGATACAGGGCGTCTCCTTTTAATGCAGGTAAGTGAAGCATGCAACCTTAACCTTTATAATCAAGTAAAAAGCGTTGTTTTGGCTCGATGTTGCGCTTAAGTCGCCCCGATTGTGCCAAAAATTTGTTGTCAATCGATTTGGAATTCCAGTAATACAAAAGAAAAACTTTGAGACTCGTGGGTTTTGAGTGCGTCGGTATGTGGCACTGGTATTTTCAGTGCCCATACCGCTACGCACTCAATTAGCGAAAGCGCCCACGAGACGCAAAGTTTTTCTTTTGTATTACTGAAACCAAAAAATTCCAACAAATTTTTATCACAAAGACTTCTTACATACCTCCTGCAAACAACACTTCTCACAATAGGCTTTTCTTGCGGTACATACTTCCCTGCCATGATTAACAAGGCGGTGGCAGAAGTCGCTTCCTTCTCGCCGGGAATGATTTTCCAGAGAGCCATCTCTACCTTCTTCGGGTCTTTGATGCCGTCCACGAGTCCCATCCGGTTTGTAAGGCGGATGCAGTGTGTATCGGTAACAATTGCCGGCTTCCCAAAAACATCGCCCATAATCAGGTTGGCGCTCTTTCGTCCGACGCCGGGGAGTTTTAGCAATTTGTCAAAGTCATCCGGCACCTGTCCGTTATATTGTTCTACAAGCGTAGTCATGCATTTATGAATATCTCTCGCTTTGCTTTTTTACCAAGTCCGCACGGCTTCACAATCTCTTCGATTTCTTCCGGTGTGGCGGCGGCAAGTGCTGCCGGTGACGGATACTTGGCAAATAAATCTTTCACCACAACATTCACTCGGGCGTCCGTACACTGTGCCGCCAAACGCACGCTGACAAGCAGTTTCCATGCCTCATCATAATCAAGTGTACAGTCCGCCAGCGGATATTCTTTTTCCAGCAATTCAATAATTTTTCTGCCCGCTGCTTCTTTGTCATACCGGTATCACCTCGTAAAATTTTATCATAACAATTGTGAATTCAAGAAAAAATTCGATATATTCCCAGACCTCATCCTTTCCCTCTTTCGTTGCTGAGGAAAATGGAATAACCGGCACTTCCTGTGATAAGCCAAGTTTCTTTCGGATGATGGAAATATTTTTATTTCTCACATTTTTCTTTATTTTATCTGCTTTTTGTCGCAATAATCAGCGGATTAAATCCTTTTTTGAATAACATCTGATACGTTTCAACATCTTTTGCGGTCGGTTCATGGCGGATGTCCACAAGTAAAAATTCAACTCTCAGTGCGTTTGAAGTATCCAGATAACGCTCAATCATACGCGCCCATTTTGCCTGAATCTCCTTGGAAATTTTAGCATAACCATATCCAGGCAAATCCACCATGTAACATAAATCATTGATGTTATAATAATTGATGGTCTGAGTTTTACCCGGCTGGGACGAAATGCGCGCCATAGATTTCCGGTTCCAAAGCGTATTCAAAAAGAGGACTTTCCAACATTGGAACGTCCCCAAAACGCCATTTCTATTTTGTCATGCTGCGGCAGTTTACTGGTAATGCCGCATACTGTCTCTAATTCTAACGATTTTATCGTCATACTTTTCTCCCTTCACATGGCAAATGGCCACTACTTTTGAACAAGTGCTTCTTTCAAAACATCCGAAATCGAACCGGCAAAAACAATCTGCATACCTTCTGTGATTTCTTCTTCCAGTTCTTCAACATCCGGCTTATTTTCCTTTGGAACTACAACCTTTGGATGCCCGCCTGTTTTGCTGCCAGCAGTTTTTCCTTTAAGCCGCCAATTGGCAGAACCCGTCCGCGAAGTGTAATCTCACCGGTCATCGCTACTTTTGCCAGTACCTTTTTCCCGGTTACCGCCGAATAAATGGCTGTCGTCATCGTCACACCGGCTGACGGACCATCTTTTTGGCACCGCACCTTCCGGTACATGGAGATGAAAATCATGCGTTTTGAAAATTCTTCCTCCCTCGGAAGCAGCGCACGCACAAGACTCAGTGCAATTTCTGCTGACTCTTTCATCACATCGCCAAGCTGTCCGGTCAGTTTCAAATTCCCTCACCCGGCATCGTATTCACTTCGATTTCCAGTGTATCGCCACCAACTTCCGTCCAGGCAAGCCCGCGAACAATACCAACCTCATCTTTTTCTTGCTGCCTTTTCCACGCGGAAACGCTTTTTGCCAAGAAAATCTGTAATATTTTTAGAAGTGACGCGGATTGTCTCCGTTTCACCTTCCATGATTTTTTTGCACATTTGCGGCAGATTTTCCCAATCTGACGCTCTAATTCACGGACACCTGCTTCCTTCGTATAGTGTGAAATAATCGCACGCAGTCCGCCATCCAGAATCTGTAAATTTTTCTTCTGCAAACCATTTTTCTCAAGCTGTTTCGGAATCAGATAATCTTTTCCGATGTGGAACCGCTCATTTTCCGTATATCCGGCAATGGGAATTAATTCCATTCGGTCAAGAAGCGGTCTTGGAATCGTTTCTGTCGTATTTGCCGTACAAATAAATAATACATCCGACAAATCAACCGGCAGTTCAATATAATGATCCACAAAATTCCGGTTTTGCTCCGGGTCAAGAATCTCTAACAAAGCCGATGCGCAATCCCTTTGTAATCACTTCCGACTTTATCAATCTCATCCAAAAGCATCAGCGGATTTCTCACTTTCGCCTTCTTCAGCCCTTCAACAAAACGCCCCGGCAAAGCGCCCACATACGTCCGTCTGTGTCCGCGAATTTCCGCCTCATCGCGAACACCGCCAAGGCAGATACGCACATACTCTTTATCAAGTGCTCTGGCAACCGAACGGGCAATCGATGTTTTACCGGTACCCGGTGGTCCCACAAGACACAAAATCGGGCTCTCACTCTTATCCGTCAGACAGCGGACAGCCAAAAGATTCCAAAATGCGCTCTTTGACTTTTTTAAGTCCGTAGTGATCCTCTTCCAAAATCTGCTCCGCATGCACAATGTCATTGCAATCAATCGAAGCTTTGTCCCACGGAAGTGCCAGAAGATTTTCAATATAGGTGCGCTCTACAATATGTTCAGATGAGCTTGTTGGAATTGCATCCAAACGCTTGATTTCTTCTGCAATTTTCTGATATACCTCTTCGCTGCATGAAAGCTGTTCTAACTGTTCTTTGTATTTTTCCTGATATTCCTCCGCAGACGCGCCATCGCCTAACTCATTGCGTATCACTTTCATCTGCTCACGAAGGAAATATTCTTTCTGGTTTTTATCAACTTCTTCTTTCACTTTGCGGCGGTATCCCTCACGAATCCGTGATAAATTCACCTCATTCGTAAGAATCCCTGCCACCATTTCATAACGAAGTTCTAGGTCAAGGCACTCTAAAATTTCCTGGCGTTTGTCAAATCCCATATTGATATGCATCGCAATTAAATCCGTCAGTTTTCCTAAGTCCTTCATACCTTGGATTTTTTCCAAATCACTCCGGCTTGCCCGCGGATTTTCATTCAAATAAATCGTGTACACATCTTTCAGATTACGGCACATCGCCTCTTTTTCAAGTGCCCCCGGACGCAGTTCTTCGTCACCCCATTCATAAGGAACAACTTCTCCCTTAAGAAATGGCTTTGTCTGGTTCAAACTCAAAAGATTTCCGCGCTCCTTCGTCGAAATCATGACACGGAGCACGTCATCCTTTACTTTTATTTCCTGCTTTATTTTTGCAATCACACCGATTTCATATAAATCATGAAATGACGGTGTCTCAATCGATTCATCGCGCTGGAGGGTGAGGAAAATACTTCCATCCTCTGCCATTGCTTCTTCAATTGCTCGTTTTGTAATCTCTCTGCTCACATCTAAATGAACCAACATGCCCGGCAGTACGCACACATCCCTCATGGCGAGAATCGGCATCGTCTTCATTGCTGTTCACTCATAAGTATCACCTGTCCTTGTTTCTTTTCAGGCACTTTCACTTTCCTTTTCTCAGGTTCTTCTTGCTTTTTCTTCAAGTGCCGGCACTTCTTTTCCGGCTGCCAAAAGTTTTGGCTCTCCCTCACCGGTAATTACATCTTTGGTAATAATACATTCTGTCACATCTTCTCTGGATGGCAGTTCATACATATATTCCATCATACTCGATTCAAGAATCGCACGCAGTCCTCTGGCACCCGTTTTTCTTTCATTGGAAAGGCGGGCAACTTCCGTAATCGCATCATCCTCAAAATTCAATTTCACGCCGTCCAGCGAAAGCAGTTTCTGATACTGCTTCGTAATTGCATTTTTCGGTCTTGTCAAAATTTCTTTCAACGCCTCTTCATCCAAAAGGTCAAGTGCAACGGTTACCGGCACACTACCGATAAACTCCGGAATCAAACCGAATTTCACAAAATCCTGTGGCAATGCCTGTTTAAACAACTCACCGACATTCTGCTCGGTCGGATCTGATATATCCGCATTAAATCCGATAGATTTTTTATCAATACGGGAACTGATAATCTTATCCAGACCGTCAAAAGCACCACCGCAGATAAATAAAATGTTTGTCGTATTGATATGGAAAAACTCCTGCTGCGGATGCTTGCGTCCGCCCTGTGGCGGAACACTGGCTTCTGTTCCCTCCAAAATTTTCAAAAGTGCCTGCTGTACACCTTCTCCGGAAACATCACGGGTAATGGATACATTTTCTGCTTTTTTGTGATTTTATCAATCTCATCGAGATAAATAATACCATGCTCCGCACGCTTAATATCATAATCCGCTGCCTGAATGATTTTTTTAGAAGAATGTTTTCAACATCTTCTCCGACATATCCTGCTTCCGTCAATGTCGTTGCATCGGCAATTGCAAACGGAACATTCAAAATTTTAGCAAGCGTCTGTGCCAGATATGTCTTACCGGAACCGGTAGGACCTACCATGAAAATATTACTCTTTTGAAGTTCAACGTCCATATCGGCGCCATTCATAATTCTCTTATAGTGATTGTAAACTGCTACAGAAAGTGCTTTTTTTGCATCCTCCTGTCCAACTACATATTCATCCAAAAGGCTTTGATTTCTTTTGGTTTTAAAAGATTGATTTCTGTTTCCTCTTCCGGCGTATCAAAATCGTCCTGAAATTCTTCCGCCAAAATTTCATCACAGAGGTCAATACATTCGTCACATATATATACTCCATTTGGTCCTGCAATCAGCTTGTGAACCTGCTTCTCTGTCTTTCCACAAAAGGAGCAGTGAACCATTGGCATATTAGTATCGTTATTCTTTCCTGCCATCGTTTTACGAGCCTCCATCCATCTAATATGGCAAAATGGCGCCGGCGTTTCGGCGGCACCATTTCACTTGTTTATTCTTTTTTTCTTTTGCTGCGTTACGGCTTTCTACGATTTCATCAATCAAGCCATATGCTTTTGCTTCTTCTGCGCTCATGAAATTATCGCGCTCTGTATCTTCTGCAATCTTCTCTACCGTCTGTCCGGTATTTGCTGCTAAAATCTCGTTTAACTTTTTCTTTGTCTTTAAGATATTTTCAGCAACAATCTGAATCTCAGTTGCCTGTCCCTTGGTACCCCACCGGAAGGCTGGTGAATCATCACCTCTGCATTCGGAAGAGCTAAACGTTTGCCCTTGGCACCACTGGATAACAAAAATGCTCCCATACTGGCTGCCATACCGATACAGATTGTAGATACATCACATTTGATATAATTCATTGTATCGTAAATTGCCATACCGGCTGTTACGGAACCACCCGGACTGTTGATATACAGCTGAATGTCCTTGTTCGGATCTTCCGATTCCAAAAACAGAAGCTGCGCAACAACCAAACTTGCAGTCTGGTCATTTACCTCATCCGCAAGGAAAATAATTCTTTCTTTTAAAAGGCGTGAATAAATGTCATAAGAACGTTCACCGCCACGACTTGTCTGTTCAATCACGTAAGGTACTAATGCCATTGCGAGATACCTCCATTCTTTTTGAATTGATTATTTCTCTTCTTTGTCTTCTTCTGCAGGCTCTACTTCTACTGCATTTTTCACAACAAAGTCAACTGCTTTCTGAACAGCAAGATCTTTACCAATCTGCTCTTTTTCAGCATCACCAATCATTTCTTTAATCTTGTCCACTTCCATCTGATACATGTTTGCCATGTTCTCGATTTCGTTGTCAATGTCTTTTTGCTGTTGCTTTGATTTTCTCAGCGTCAACAATTGCTTCAAGAGCAAGACGAGTGCGGATTCTCTTCTCCGCTTCCGGTTTCATCTGTCCCATCAAGGCATCTGGTGTCATGCCGGTCATCTGCATGTACTGTTCAAAGGAAAGTCCCTGACTTGACAATCTTCCGGCAAACTCCTGAATCATCTGCTGTGTCTGCTCATCAATCATTGGTTCAGGCAGCTCTACTGTAATATTCTCTACTACTTTTTCTACTACAGCGTTTTCTTTTTCTCTCTTAGCTTCTTCTTTTCTGCGCTCTGTCAAGTTTTTTCTTAACACTTGCTTTATACTCTTTGAGTGTCTCAAATTCAGAAACTTCGCTGGCAAATTCATCATCCAGTTTTGGAAGTTCTTTCTTCTTAATCTCTTTTACTGTAACTTTGAAAAGAGCCGGTTTACCTTTCAAAGAAGCTTCATGATACTCTTCCGGGAAAGTTACATTTACATCAACTTTCTCGCCGGCTTTTTACCAACTAACTGGTCTTCGAATGTATCAATAAATGAGTGACTTCCGATTACCAAAGAGTAATCCTCGCCTTTGCCGCCCTGGAATGGCTCACCATCTACAAAACCTTCAAAGTCGATGACTGCTGTATCATCTTTTTAATACCGCGGTTTTCAACAGTAATCATACGGCTGTTCTGCTCACGTACTTTGTCGATTTCTGCATTGACATCAGCCGCCATAACTTTTACCGTTTTCTTCTCTACTTCGATTCCTTTGTAGTCACCAAGAGTAACTTCCGGTTTTACGGCTACTGTAGCTGTAAATACGAAATCTTTACCTTTTTTCGATTTCTACAACATCAATTTCCGGACGAGATACGATTTCCAAGCCACTCTCTTTTGCTGCTTCTTCGTAAGCATCCGGAATTGCAAAGTTTGCTGCATCTTCATAAAAAACTTCCGGTCCGTAAAGTTTCTCTACCATTTTACGTGGTGCTTTACCTTTACGAAAGCCCTGAATGCTGATGTTTTTCTTGTTTTTGTTATAAGATTTTACCATTGCCTCTTCAAATGCATCTGCATCTACGGTAATGGTGATTTTTGCCATGCTCTTTTCTAAATTTTCTACTGTGTAACTCATTTTGTTTTCCTCAATTTTCTTTCCTTAATAAATTCGATAATTTCCACTTAATGCTAACAATGCAAACAAATACAGACAATTATCATAATATCTTCTCTCACCTTTACGAAGCGGTGTATTCCAGAAACGCTCTACACATTCTTTCGCGTAAGGTCCGTTTGCAGCCAGAGACGCCTGTGCATTCGCAGCAATCATAGCTACCGGATGCAGTGCCGGTTGTTCAATCACCGTACCGTCAATCTCGTATATTTTAAATTCTTCATCTTTGTGCGTTTCACAGAAGAATTTCTGCACTTTGTTATTATTTTCAACGTTCCACTCATCTGCTGCAAACCACTCGTAATCAAGACCAATGTTTCCAATAACACGGTAGGAATCGCTGTAATACCAGTCGTGGCGTCCACCGAAGACATCCTGCTCTTTCTCGTATGGTGTTCCATCATAGTAAGCATACTCAGCAGCCAGTCCGGTGTCTTTATGACACGCTTTTTCAAATACTCACGACTTGCCTTTGCTGCCTTTTTCCAGAATGGACGGTCTTCTTCATTTGCCCACATACTGAACAACTCATAAAAATGAGCACAATGATAGGATGGATCACTGAACTTGCGGCTCGGAATAAATCGAATCAAATAATTCTCCGGCTCCATAATCGGATCTCCCGGCTCTTTCTCACCGTTGTGGATACAAGCACTTAAAATGTTTCTTGCTTCCTGTGAGTAATTGAAAATTCCTTCGCCGTCGCCCCAGCGGTGGGAGGCAAAGAACAATGCCATTGCAAAAAATTCTTCTCCATCCGGCGCCGGTCCTAAATCATTCTTTTCACCGGTCGTCTTGCATGACCATGCAAAATATCCTTTATTATAACCATCTTCCATGTACATATAAGTTCTTGCCCATTTCCAAACACGGTCAAACTCATTTTTCATGTCCATCTGTACACACATCATCATAGCATATGACATACCCTCTGTACGGGCATCGAAATTACCGGTATCTTCAAAATATCCCATATCGTCGCCGGCTTCAAAATAAAATTTCTCATCATCCTGACCATAAAATACGGTATGGAATGCATCTTTGAGTTTTTGAGCAATTTCTTCCTGTGAATGCCCCAGTTCCGCGAACACATTGCGGTACTGTCCTGTGTAAAACGCACCTTTCATTCGTTACTCTCCTTTATTTTGTTTCTTTCCATTAATCTGGTACATGACCTTTTTCATGTAAAACTTTAACAATCTTATCCACATTTTCCCTGCACATCTCATCGGTCTCAGCTTCTACCATAACACGAATCAATGGCTCCGTACCGCTCTCGCGAAGCAAAAAGCCGTCCGGCATCTCCAAGGCTTTCCGTTACTTCTTTCGCAGCCTTCTGTACATCTTCGTCTTCTCTTGCTGCTACTTTATCCTTTACTTTGACATTTTCCAAAAGCTGTGGATAAATCACCAGATCGCCTGTCAGCATCGACATCGGCTTTCCATAATGAAGCCATGCTTCCATAATCATAAGAGATGTCAGAATACCGTCTCCGGTTACTGCATGCTCTTGAATATGATATGACCGGACTGTTCACCGCCAATCACATAGCCGTTTGCCATCATATTCTCGCAGACATACTTATCGCCAACGGCAGTCTGCTCATAATGAATCCCCAGCTTATCAAAAAGCCTTATACAATCCCATGTTCGACATAACTGTCGTAACTACGGTATCGTCCTTTAACTTGCCCTGCTCTTTGAGGTATTTGCCACAAAGATACAAAATGTGGTCACCATCAATCACCTTGCCATCATCATCAACGGCAAGACAACGATCTGCATCACCATCATAAGCGAATCCGATATCCGCACCGGTATCATAAACCAATGCCTGAAGGACTTCGATATGAGTGGAACCACACTCACGGTTAATATTGGTACCGTTTGGCTCATCGTGGCGGGCAATCACCTGTGCACCCATCGATTCAAAGATTTCTTTTGCAATCATAGAAGCGGATCCATTTGCCAAACCAACGCAACCGTTTTTCCGTCAAACGGTTCTTTCACCAAATCTTTCAAATACTCGATATACTCGTCTCTTCCCTTTGTGTAATCGAAACAGCGACCAATTGCCTCACGTTTTGCCATCGGAATTTCTTCGCTTTCACCATCGATATACTTCTCAATCTGTTCTTCAATCTCCGGCTCTAACTTATGACCTTTGCCATTGATTACCTTAATACCGTTATCAAAATATGGATTGTGGCTTGCCGAAATCATAATTCCACAATCAAAGTTCTCTTTTCGCACCAGATATGACACACTCGGCGTCGTAGTTACATGCAATTCATATACGTCCGCACCGCTTGCTGTCAATCCACTTGCCAGTGCAGTTTCAAACATATAGCCGGATAATCTGGTATCTTTTCCGATTACCACACGTACCTTATGGTCTTCTTTCTGAAAATAATTTCCCAAAAAGGGCCAACTTTGTATGCATGTTCCACATTCAAAGTCACATTGGCTTCTCCGCGAAATCCATCCGTTCCAAAGTACTTCATGTCAAACTCCAATCTGCCTTTATGGCACAACAATTAAAATGGGCATAGTTCACCCAAAATCTCATATGTACTACATTATACACAAAGGAGGTTAAAAGCAACCAAAACTTACCGAAGTGTACCGACCCCCAAATGTTAGACCAAAAATCTAACGATTGGAGGTCGATATTTTTATGGCTAAATATAGTTTTGAATTTAAAAAGGAAATAGTCGTTGCATATCTATCTGGTAAAGGAGGATTTGGTTCTTTGGCAAAGGATTATGGTATTCCGAATAAAGCACAAATTTACAGATGGGTAAAAGCATATCAAAAATTAGGTGATGATGGACTGCGTAGAGCACGAAGTATAAATAATTACTCTTTCAAATATAAGATTTCTGTAGTAGAATTATATTTATCAAGTGATCTCTCATATCAGGAATTAGCACTTAAGGAAGGTATTAATAGTCCGGCACTTATTGGAAAGTGGGTGAATGCGTTTCAAATCGCAGGTCCTGATGCTTTGAGACCACGAATGAAGGGGCGTAAGAAAACATTGGACAATATAAAGAAAGGTGTCACTGACACAAGTGTCGAACACGTAAAAGAATTAGAAGATGAACTTCTTAAACTAAAAATCGAGAATGCTTTTTTCAAAGAACTGAGGAGACTGCGTTTAGAGGACGAGGCAAAAATGAGAGAACGGCGCAAGTCATCAACAGTCTCCGAAGACAGTTCAAACTAAAAGACCTTCTCTCGTATACCGGTATGCCAAAGGCTACGTTTATGTATTGGCAAAAGAGACTTGAGAGAGAAAATTCAGATAAGGAACTTGAAGAAAAAATAGTGGAAATTGAAAGGCTAACAAGGATTATGGATATCGTCGAATGGTTGGAGAACTTCGTAATCAAGGATATCTTGTAAATAAAAAGAAAGTTCAACGAATCATGCAAAAACTTGAATTACAGGTAACTTCGTTCACACGTAAGAGTAGAAAATACAGTTCTTATAAAGGAAAAGTGGGAACTGTTGCTCCTAATAGAATTAACAGACGTTTCCATACACATATACCGCATCAAAAGGTAACAACTGATACAACCGAGTTTAAATACTATGAGATTGCTTCTAATGGACATATGACAATGCACAAACTTTATCTCGATCCGTTTATGGATATGTGCAATGGCGAAATACTCAGCTATAGCATGGATAAGTGCCCTTCTGCCAAGAATGTAATGAATGCTCTGGAACAAGCGATTGAGATAACTGCTGACTGCCCTTATCGCAGAACCTTTCATTCAGACCAAGGCTGGGCTTATCAGATGAAAGTATACACTCATAGACTAAAAGAAGAACGAATATTTCAAAGTATGTCTAGAAGGGGAAACTGCCTGGATAATTCCGTAATGGAAAATTTTTTCGGTTTGCTAAAGCAAGAAATGTACTATGGTGTAGTTTATTATAGCTATGAGGAATTGAAATCAGCAATAGAGCGATATATAAAGTATTATAATGAGCAACGAATAAAAGAAAGACTTGGATGGATGAGTCCTGTGCAATACAGGCTTAGCCTCTTGGTTGCATAAAAACAGCGTAGCAGCCATCAAACTGCTACGCCTAAAAAGTCTAACATTTGGGGGTCACATCAAAGTGCTTTGCACCCGTCATTTTAGCTGCTTTCTCTTTCTTTCATTTCTCTCATTACCCGCGAAATGACGGGAAAGGAAAAACCTTTCCTCGCCAAATAAGCGGTTATTTTATTCAACTGTGTATACTCCATATCGGACAATCTCTGTCCTTTTATCTTTTTTGAATCAAGTGCTCAATGGCAGCGGATTCGTCTTCTGTCTCGTATCCTTCCATCGCCATGGAAAGTATTTCCGATGGAACTCCTTTGTTTTTTAATTTAAACGAAATCTCCTTGCGGCTTCTTCTTCCTTTATGAAAAGAAATGTAATTTTCTGCATAGCGCCTGTCATCCAGATAACCAAACCCAGATACGTACTGCATCGCTGCTTCGGATGCCGTTTCAGAAAAGCCGGCACGGTACAAACGGTCTCTTAATTCCTTCTCCGTCCTGTCCTGCTGCAAAAGCAGACGCATCGCCTTTTCTTTTGCCTTTCTTACTTCTTCCGGCTCTTTTGCCGCTTTGTCCATCGGCTCGTTCTGATTCATCGATTACTCATCCTTTTTTGCTGTCTTCTTTGCCGGTGCTTTTTTTCTTCCTCTGCTGTTTCTTCTTCCTCTGATGTATTCGGCAGACACTTCGCACGGACTGCTGTATCAACTTCAGCAAAGACATCCGGATGTTCCGTCAAATACTTCTTCGCATTCTCACGGCCCTGTCCGATCTTCTCTCCATGATAGGAATACCACGCTCCGCTTTTAATAATAATGTCATTCTTCGCTGCCAAGTCAAGTAAGTCTCCCTCGCGCGAAATTCCTTTACCAAACATGATATCAAATTCTGCTTCCTGGAATGGCGGTGCCACCTTATTCTTTACTACTTTTACGCGAACACGGTTTCCGACTTTTTCTCCGCCCTGGGATAATGTCTCGATTCTTCTTACGTCCAGACGAACAGAAGCATAAAACTTCAGTGCACGACCACCGGTTGTCGTCTCCGGATTACCAAACATGACACCAATCTTCTCACGAAGCTGGTTGATAAAGATAACGGTACAGTTTGATTTGTTAATTACACTTGTCAATTTACGAAGTGCCTGGCTCATCAAGCGGCCTGCAATCCCACATGAGAATCTCCCATTTCACCGTCAATCTCCTGTTTTGGAACCAAAGCAGCCACCGAGTCCACAATTACAATATCCACTGCTCCGGAACGTACCATCGTCTCTGTAATTTCCATCGCCTGCTCTCCACTGTCCGGCTGGGAAATATAAAGCTCATCAATATTTACTCCAATATTCTTTGCATAAATCGGATCAAGTGCGTGCTCCGCATCAATAAACCCTGCGATACCACCCTGCTTCTGCACTTCTGCTACCATATGAAGCGCAACCGTCGTCTTACCACTGGACTCCGGACCGTAAATCTCCACGATACGTCCCTTCGGAATACCACCAACTCCCAGTGCTAAATCTAAACTCAAAGAACCGGTCGGTACTGACTCTACCTGCATGTGTCTGGTATCTCCCAGTTTCATAATCGAACCCTGTCCATAATTTTTTCTCAATCTGTGCAATCGCTGCCTCCAGCGCTTTTACCTTATTTGGATCTTTCTGCATGTTCATACCCTCCTGATTATCCGAACGGATGTTCTGTATGTATCTATACTATCCCTATCCGCTCTTTGTTGTCAACTATTTTCTTCATTATAAAGTACAATCTTCCCCATTTCCAGTGTCGTCTGTCCGTTTCAGCCCCTCTGAAACGACTGAATCAACTTTTACACCAAGGCGGTACGAAGTTTTTACCTTATATTTGTCAGAAACGATAATGACTTTTCCATCCCATGGGTCAATCGCCACCAAATCAGACACTGAAATCCCGCTGCCATCCCCTGTCTTTTTACAGCCGATGATCGTTATCCAGTGCTGTGGTGTATTTCCGGTTACGTGAAGAATAGAAGGTTTTCCTGCCATTAATTCATTGTATGCCGCCTGCAAAACAGCTGCCTCTGAAGCGTAAGATTTCGTCGTATAGCCACCTTGCTCCACACGCAGTCTACATTTGTAGAACTACTCCAATAACTGTGTGGACTTGTTACCGTACCGGTCAAAATAGCGTTACAGTATGCAAGTGCATACGAAGCACACGCCTTTTTCTCAAGCGCCGTTCCATTGCTCTGGTACCCGACTGCCGCTATCTTTGCTGCGTCATAAGAAAGTGTCATATTGCTTCCACCGGATAAAGCCCCTACAGTAAATTCCCGGTTAATCAATATGATGTCTGTTTTTGTCACATCACGGATGGCTACAAGATAACGGTACGTTCCCTCTGTCAGTTTACCAAATGTAATAGCCGAATCGGCAGTAGAAACCGTTCCAAAGCAACTGTCTCCATTCCATTTCTTTTGCAGCATAACCTTTTCCCGATTTGTCAAATACCGAAACACTAAATAAGGAAATTGAATATCTGGAAGCAATCATCCCTTTCAGTGTAAAAGCATGTCCCACTAACAGTCTTGCCGGGTATGTGGCACCGGAAACAAATGCTGCCGGTGTCGGTTTTGCGATTTTTCTCCCAGACAAAACGCCATTTTTTATTTCTTTTCCGTGTACCTAACGTAAACGTATTTCCCTCGGCACATACAAACGCCTTGGCTCCGACACACTTCAGATACGTGCTTCCCCCACTTCCCTGATAAAGGGAAAATATCTGATTGTTATCTTTTTACTATATTTTTCTGCATCAGCGAATTTGACGCTTTATGATAAGTAAGATAAAGACTGCTGTTTTCATTTTTCAGGCGAATCTTTTTACCGCCGGCACTTTCAACCTTCCACATACGGCAGGCATTGTCACCCTTGGTCCACAGAGAAACCGCAGCATTTTCTGCCAGAGAAGAATTCTTCACTTCCATGACAAGCTCTTTTTTTTCTCCTGTGAGGCAATATAATAATATCCCACCGATTTATGTACCGTCTGATTTATCGTGATTTCATATTTTTTCTTTTCAAAATACAAATGCGTCAATTTCTTTTTTCCCTGAGGTTGTTGTGACGCAGAGTGTGTACCAGCCTTTCTTTTTTTTATGGAAAGTGTTTTTTCACTCTTTTTAATTTTCTTTCCCTTTTTCCATACTTTTCTTGATGTGCTGCGAATTTTCCCTTGTCGAAATGAGATTTTCTTTGTGGATTTCGCCAGCATTTTTTTCTCCAATACCGCAACCGAACCAGCATCTTTTGCCTTTTCTTTGGCATGAGAAGGCACCGGTGCCAAAATAAGCACCAGTGCCAGAATACTTCCTATAATTCCCACGCCTGCAAACCGCAGTCTGTTTTTATCATTCTTTTGTTTCCTTTACTTTTTCATTGAAAACTACATAATTCGATTCAAAAATTCTACATAGCCTTTTTTCGTTTCATAAACATCAGCTTTGCTTGTAATTTCCCACGGTGCATGCATATTGAGAACGGCAACGCCGCAGTCAATGACATCCATGCCATACAGCGCCATAATATAAGCAATGGTTCCACCGCCACCGACATCTACTTATCCAAGTTCGGTAGTCTGATAAGCCACCTTAGCATCTTTTTAAGATACCACGGATTTGTGCCATAAATTCGGCATTTGCATCATTACTTCCCGATTTTCCGCGGGAACCGGTAAATTTGTTAAATACCATACCGCGTCCAAAGTAAGCTGCATTTTTCTTTTCATAAGCGGATGCATAAACCGGGTCAAATGCGGCGCTTACATCCGATGAGAGCATTTTTGAATTTGCAAGGCAGCGGCGAAGGGCAAGGTCTGAATACTGTCCGCACACAGAGAGCACTTCTGCTACTGTATTTTCAAAGACACGGGAGCGCATGCCGGTCGCACCGACACTGCCGATTTCTTCTTTGTCTACAAGCAGGCAGCAGGTTGTGTATTCCGTATTTTCCACCTCAAGCATTGCCACCAAAGAGGTATAAGCGCAGACACGGTCATCCTGTCCATACGCCATAATCATGCTGGCATCCAGACCAGACTCACGCGATTTTCCTGCCGGTACCACTTCCAGTTCTGCCGAAAGGAAGTCTTCTTCTTCCATATCATATTTTTCTTTTAAAATAGAAAGAATCTGTTTGCTGACCGCCTCTTTTTCTGCACCTTTTAATGGGCGGCTTCCCACTAAAATATCAAGGGCTTCTCCCTCAATGACTTTGTTGGCTTTTTTTCTCCATGTTTTCACCAGCCAGATGAATCAGCAAATCCGTCACACAGAATACCGGATCATTTTCATCTTCACCAATGCACACATCTACGATTGTTCCGTCATTTTTTTGCAATCACACCGTGAATGGCAAGTGGCAGCGTTACCCACTGGTATTTTTTGATACCGCCATAGTAATGTGTATCCAGATAAGCAAGTTCGGTATCTTCATACAGTGGATTCTGTTTGATATCCAGACGCGGTGAATCAATATGTGCTCCTAAGATTGCCATTCCTTTTTTCAAGAGGCTGTTTTCCTATCTGAAACAAAGCAAGCGATTTCTTCATATTAACAGCATATAATTTGTCGCCGGCTTTCACCTTTTTTCCTTCCTCTATCACTTTTTTCAAGTCAAGGTATCCGGCTGCTTCCGCCATCGCAACCGCTTGTTTCACACATTCGCGCTCCGTCTTTCCGGCATCTAAAAACTTTCTGTATGACTCATTCAGTTTTTCTAATTCAGAAACTTCTGCTTCTGTATATTCTTTCCATGCATTTTTACGTTCCATTTTCATTTTCCTTTCTATTCATAATATCCGCAGATTTTTCTACGGTGTTTTTTCAGACGTCTTCCTCATCAAACTCTACTACAACGTAAAATCCTTTTTTCCGTATGCTTTATTTCCTGCACAATGCCTATCCGCGACTGCAGCCGCTCCCCTGAATATATAGTTTCCGGACATCGCAACTGCCGGATTGATTGTGTAATAATAAGCACTTGGCAAACACCTTCGGTAATGGTGACCTCGTCTCCTTCTTTTTACGAGATTCGGACGCTCCATTTTAAATTCCATTCGTCTCATCCAATGCCTCCCGTCTTTTTAATCATAAAGAACCCGCACTAACGTAAGCCCTTTTGCAGGTGCCGTCACACCCGCAAGCGCACGTTCTTTCTTTGCAAATACTTCATCAATCGATTCTGCCGTTCTTTCGCCCATGCCAATCTCGACAAGAGTTCCCGTTAAAATACGGACCATATTGTATAAAAAGCCACTGCCATAAAATGTCAGATAAATCCGATTTTCATCCTCCGTTATCGTGATGTCGTACAAATTCCGTACCGTCGACTTCTTACGTGAGGCTTTGGTACAAAATCCTTTAAAATCGTGCTCGCCGACAAGTTTTTTTCCACTGCCTGTCTCATCCGCACGACATCCAGTTCTTTGTCCATCTGCCACATATATTTTCTGCCAAATACATCAAATCCGCCTTTTTGCAAAGACAGTATTCGTATACTTTTCCGGTTGCATTGAGACGACTGTGAAATCGTTCGCCCGCCTCTTCTACTTTCAGTATCCGTATATCCTCCGGTAAATATTCATTTAACACATCCTGCAATTGCTGCGTTGTTTTTTCTGTGTTTAAACGAAAATTTGCAACCTGCTCTTTTCGCATGCACGCCTGCATCCGTACGTCCGGCTCCATCAATCGTCACCGGAAATTCCATCTGCTTTGACAGCACTTGTTCAATCCGTCCCTGAATCGTATTTTTTCTCCCTGCTGCCTCTGCCATCCACGGTAACGGCTTCCATCATACTGTATTTTAATGCGGTAATTACTCACAGTCTGTCTCCCCGGTCACTTTCATATTTTTCTCTCATACGAAGTTCCGCCATAATTCTCTCGAATCCGTCTTCGTCATCCTCTAACGACAAATCCAGACTCACGGCAATATTATTCAAAATGTGCTCTGTTAAATCATCCTGCATTTCTTCCAGAATCCGAATTTTCTCATGACACGATTCTGCATCCAAGAAGGCAAGCATCTTCTGAATTGCCTCCGGCACTTCCGGTTCTTTTGCTTCTTCCGGTTTCTCGGCTTCTGCCGGCCCTCCATCCATAATTTCTCCCTTGGAAATTCTTGGCTGCTTATTCGGCAAATCTTCTCTTTTTCAATCTGTTTTCTTCCAACCAGTGGCAATTCTGCAAATTCTTTTACATACTCAGCAAAAAACTGCCGCTTTTTCCATAACAAAATGGTCATAGGGTTTTGTTAATTCCTGATAACAGATTACTTCCTGATAAGTAGGCTTTGTCTGGGCTCTTGCAATAATCTGTACAGGCGCCCCTGTCTCCTTGTGGTAAAACAATCTTGATGTCATCCCAAACACTTCCTTTATAGTTTATAGTCAATCTTATCATAACAAAAAAACGGGAAACCGCAAGGAGCATAAAACTCTTTGCCATTTCCGTTTTGCTTTTATTTTTTAGTATACCGTAGCGCTGCTTACGATTTTACTGGATACTTTTTTCTTACCGACTTTTGTCTGATATCTCAACTGAACATAATACGTTTTCCCTTTTTTCAGTTTTTTCTTACCACACTTTGTAATCGTATAACTGGATTTCTTTGAGCTTAAGGATTTCACTTTCTTAAATCCACCATTTGATTTTGTGGATACATATACCTGATAACCGCTGGCACCGGAAACTTTCTTCCATTTCAAATAAATCTTTTTACCGTTACTGCTGCGTTTTGCCGTTACTTTCTTACTGGATGCATGATATGTATACGGAGACCATGCGCCGTAATAAACTTTATTTCCAACTGTCACATAAGCTCTTACACGGGCTTTTTACGAAAATTCCTCTTGGGAAAGGCTTTACATAGGTGTAAGAATTTGTTGATGTAGCTCTAAAGTATGTCTTTTTGCCATTTGCAGATTTCACTTCATACTGATAACCATCCGCATTGTTTACATCTGTCCAGATATATTTTGCTTCTTTCAGCGAATCCCAATAATACTGCATAGCAATCCGGCTTACTTTAATCGGAATCGCTTTCATCTCAACACCACTGCACTGGTCACCGGTTACTGTGCCGCCGGTCACATTTTTCACAGCAGCTACTGAAAATCTGGTAGATGTCGTTGCAGCAACACCGGTAATCGTTGCAGAATTTGGTGCTGATGTACCAATCTGTGTCCAATTGTAGTTAATATACCCATAAATCACATAAGAAGCTGCTCCTGCAGATGCATTCCATGACATGGAAACTGAATTCACACCTGCTGCCGTCTGTGTCAAGCCGGAAACCTCCGTCGGTTTTGTCGATACGATAGCCGTCTCAGAAACACCGATCATCACATGAGTTCCCGTGTAGTGACTACCTTTGTATGCCACGACACGTGCATAATAGCTGGCACCTTGTGTTAAATTATATACCGATTCACTTGGTGATGAACTGTTATCCATATCGATCCAGTTTTTTCCATCCTGGCTAAACTGTGTATGGTAGTGTCCGGCTCCAAGTTGGGCATCCCATGCCAAATCCACGTAACTGCTTCCTGCACCAGTCTGTCTTTACACCCATGTTCACTGCTGCCTTACTCTGCGTTCCCTGCTGCAAGGAAAACAACAAATGCAAACACACATGCGGATAAAATTTTCGTGATACCTTTTTTCATCTTTTACTCTCCTTTTTCTTTTCAAACTCAATCTGTGATAAATCAGATTAAATAATAATATAATACCGCCTCAATTATATAGCAGGCACATTTTATTTGTCAAGCAACAACACGCAAAATTCAGGTAAATTTGATGTAAATAATTTAACAATTCGTTTCCTTTATCAGGCGCACTAATTTGTGTCTGAATGCTTTTTCGTAAACGTTTCCGGAATCGAACGCATACTTATTAAAATCGAACCGGCTGTTTCCAATGCGCTCCCTCGTATAAAATTTGTCTTCACCGTTTTGAAATGTCACCCATACAGCACCGGTCAGTTCCTCTGTCGTATAGTCTGATTTTTCCACCATCATCGGAATTGCCTTTTTACTAAGAAGAAATACGTGAGCGTAAGTGCCTACCGTCTCAGCCAAACGATTAATATTAATCTGACGCTCGGAGTCCTCTTCTTCCACAGCCAGAATAACCGGCAGTGTACGCGAATGGTCTGCGATAAATTCACTCAACATCTCAATTTCCTTCATTTTTTCTACTTTATGAGGCTTTGTCATCATTGGAATCACATCTGTATAACCAATCTTTCTAAAAATTTCATCTACAAAACGAGGTTTGTTAAAACTGTCACGAATCAAACGGTCCGGATTATGACAATAATCACAATCCACTTTCATACGAATATAGTCGCTTCGCTCCAAAATCACCTTAGTACGCCATACCACTCCTTTACGCTCCGCATCCGCGTGCTCAAATGTAAGTTTATAAAATCCAAGGCTTATATTCCCTAGTATTTGTAAATAATATCCTGCTTCATGGTATTCATAATCAATCGGTGTATCCGGTATTCCTTCCACAATATTCTGCAGCCGTCCCTGTGCCCATCCGGCAATGAATTTCACCGCCGTTAAAAATTCTTCATTTAAATCTCTTTGCGGGTCATGCGACAAAGTCACTTTTAGTTGAATGAAGGCGTCACATCCAAAGGATTCAGTTCCAGTCTTTCATTTCGCTGAGGCTTTCTACCTTTAATATGTCATGACATATTTTCGCAAGTTTGCGTTTTAACTTTGGCTCGTAATCCGCTACGGAATCATTAATCACTTTTACTATTAAATTGTAAGTAATTTTTTCATGGTAACCATCTCGAAGCAGTGCAAACAATACTTCCGGTCTGTTACATCGGTACAGACAGTAAGCTGCTTCTTCATTTTCATCCAAAAATTGACAGATTTCTTCTGCCAATGGCTCTAAATCAAACCGCAGGCGGAATTTTGCCTTAAGCATCATTTCCCACTTTCGCTCGGTATAATGATAATCTGCCAGCTTTTCAAATACATTTAATGTCGTCCAGTCACAAAGTTCCAGATTGGCAAGAACGCTGTTTAAGGTCCTTGACAAATCCTCGCGCCAAAAAATCATCACCATACGGTGATTTGTAACGCATATCGTGTTCAATCTCATGCCATCCCTCGAAAGAAATGGTGCGAAGCTGAACTTCAAACGTCGCATCAATCGGCAGAAAACTAATGTCTCCATTATAGACACGCTGATATTCTTCCGGCACCCAGAACACGCCATTTAACTTAGATGCCTTAAATTCTTCTTCGGTATTGTCCGTTTTAGACCACTCGCCCACCTGCCGAAATGTTTTCTCCAAAATCGTCCGCACAATATCCATATCATCCTGATAATACACAACGACACGCAGTCCAATTAGATCCTGCATCTTCTTGTCGTGTTCCCCAAATCCATACCCCGGTTTTTTTCTAATTTCTGTGCAATGGAAAATGGTGTCTTCGCACGGCTGAAAATACGAAAATAGATACCTGCACGGTTCAATATATTGCGAATGTCCTCTTCCAGCCTGTCTCCAATTCCTTCCACCTGTCGTATATGCATATTCTTTTGTATCTCGTCTACGTTATATTTCAATCCCCATACCTTCTTTCTCAAAGCAATCTTTTTTTATTTTACCATTGTTTGGGTGAAAAAAGAAAGCAGATTCCTCAATTCACAAACAATTCACAAATTATATTAAATTTGAACACCGTTTCGACACATTTGACTTTTATACTAAAGCCATAAGTTGAAACAAAGAACAACTTCAACTTATATGACAAATGCCAATTTCACATTTTTGATATTTTTTCATAAAACTCCTCTTTCAAAAGGGCGGCTGGGTTACCAGTCGCCCTTTCCCTTTTGTAAAGCTGTTACAGCAAATTTAATTTCTTTCTGTCTTGTCAGCTGTAAAGTTTTGTGTTATGATAGGACACAATACACAGAAAGGAACAGATAATTATGTCTGATTTACAAAACCGTATTAAACAATTGAAACAAGAAAAAAATGCTGTTATTCTGGCACATTACTACGTTCATGACGAGGTACAGGAAATTGCTGACTACATCGGCGATTCCTTCTACTTAAGCAAAGTTGCCACGAAAACAGATGCTGATACCATCGTCTTTTTGCGGTGTTTCGTTTATGGGCGAGAGCGCCAAAATCTTAAACCCGGAAAAGACTGTACTTATGCCGGATGAAACAGCAGACTGTCCGATGGCACACATGGCGGATATCGACCGAATTGAAGAACTCCGCAAAGAATATCCGGATTTAGCAGTTGTCTGCTACATCAATTCGACGGCAGAATTAAAGTGCCACGCAGATGTCTGTGTGACTTCTTCCAATGCAATCCGCATTGTAAAGGCACTTCAAATAAGAACATTTTCTTTATTCAGATGAAAACCTGGGACGTTTTGTTGCTAAACAGGTACCGGAAAAGAATTTTATTTTCAATGACGGCTATTGTCATGTACACGCATCTATCCGGAAGGATCAGGTAGAAGCTGCTAAAAAACTCATCCGAATGCACCTTTTATCGTTCACCCGGAGTGCCGACCGGAAATTCTTGATTTGGCAGATTTCATTGGCAGTACATCCGAAATCATTGATTACGCTTCATCCGCTGATGCCAAAAGAATTTATCATTGGTACAGAACTTGGCGTTTTGTATGAACTGAAAAACAAAACCCGGACAAGACCTTTTATTCGGCAGGTTCTGCTCAGTGCTGTCCGAATATGAAAAAGATTACACTCGAAAAAATTGTCCATGTTTTAGAGACAGGGGAGCATTCGATGTCTGTCACGGATGAAATGCGCACACAGGCAAACCGTCCTTTGGAGCGGATGCTTGAACTGGCAAAGTAAGGAAGGAGATATTCTCATGAAACATACCGATTTTTTAATTGTAGGAACAGGGGCCGCCGGTTTATTCTGCGCCCTTCAGATTCCAAGCGATAAACAGGTTCTCATGATTACGAAAGAAGACGCTGACGAAAGCGATTCCTTTTTGGCGCAGGGCGGTATCTGTGTCTTAAAGTCGGACGACGATTATGACAGTTATTTTGAAGATACGATGCGTGCCGGGCACTATGAAAATCGAAAAGAATCCGTCGATATTATGATCCGCTCCTCGCAATCGATTATTAAGCAATTGGTGGAGTACGGCGTGGATTTCAAACGTGAAAATGGCGAATTCTGCTACACCAGAGAAGGTGGTCACTCCGATTCACGTATTTTATTCCACGAAGATATTACCGGGGAAGAAATCACAAGCACACTTCTGGCGCGGACGAGAGAACGCGAAAACATTACCATTTTAGAACATACTACCATGTACGATTTTCTTATGGCAGATAATATTTGCTATGGCGTAATGGCTCCAGATGGCGGATGGCTCAAAGGAAAAAATCACCGCTGATTATACGATGTTAGCATGCGGTGGACTTGGCGGCATTTACAAACATTCGACGAATTACCGCCATATTACCGGAGATGCTTTGGCAATTGCTAAAAATCATGGCATCCGGTTAGAGCACATTGACTACATCCAGATTCACCCGACTACTTTGTACTCCGAAAAAACCGGGACGTCGCTTTCTGATTTCCGAATCCGTGCGCGGTGAGGGTGCGATTCTGCTGAATAAAAGAGGGTAATCGTTTTGTCAATGAACTGCTGCCCCGCGACTTATTAACAAAAGAAGTCCACAAACAGATGGCAATTGACGACATGCCTTATGTTCGTTTGTCGATGGCACCGATTCCAAAAGAAACGATCATCAGCCATTTTCCAAACATTTACAAACGCTGTCTAGAAGAGGGCTACGACTGCACGAAAAAGAGCCAATTCCTGTTGTTCCGGCACAGCATTATTTTTTATGGGTGGTATCTGGGTTGACAAAGACAGCCACACTTCTGCCGGACATCTGTATGCGATTGGCGAGACGAGCTGCAACGGTGTACACGGAAAAACCGTTTGGCAAGCAATTCTCTGCTGGAGAGTTTAGTATTTGCCCGCCGTGCTGCCACACAGGCAATGGAAGAATATACTGCTTTGCCGAAAAAAACTTTTGATGATATTTTGCAAAATGATACATTAACAAACCTCACCGAATCCTACCACAAGGAATTGTTAGAGGCAATTGAAAAGAAAGGGAGAAAACAAATCATGAATGAAATTACAATGCTTACAAATGCAGACCCGTTAATCCGCATGGCTCTTGCCGAGGATATCACGAGCGAAGACATTTCGACCAATGCCGTAATGCGGGAAGCAAAACAGGGTGAAGTTGATTTAATCTGCAAGGAAGACGGCATCATTGCCGGACTTTCAGTATTTAAACGTGTTTTACGCTACTGGATGCGGACACGGAAATTACTTTTTTCTGTCAGGATGGCGATGAGGTAAAACAAGGTCAGAAAATGGGCGTCGTGCGAGGCGACATCCGTGTTCTCCTTTCCGGAGAAAGAACGGCACTGAATTATTTGCAGCGTATGAGCGGAATTGCCACTTATACCAATTCGATTACAAAACTGCTTGCCGGTTCTAAAACAAAATTATTAGACACGAGAAAAACAACACCAAACAACCGTATTTGTGAAAAATATGCGGTAAAGGCAGGCGGCGGTTACAATCACCGCTACAATCTTTCAGATGGTGTTTTGTTGAAAGATAATCACATTGGAGCTGCCGGCAGTGTGGCAAAAGCAATTGAAATGGCAAAGGAATATTGTCCTTTTGTCCGTAAGATTGAAATTGAAGTGGAAAATCTTGATATGGTGAAAGAGGCGGCAGACGCCGGAGCAGATATTATTATGTTAGATAATATGTCGCATGACGACATGAAGGAAGCCATCCGTATCATTGACGGACGTGCAGAGACCGAATGTTCCGGCAATGTCACACGGGAAAACATTGCCAAATTAATTGACCTTGGCGTCGATTATATTTCCAGCGGTGCTTTAACCCCTCCGCACCAATTATGGATATTTCCCTGAAAAATCTGCATGCAACAGAGTAAATGGAGGTACCGGATATGTCTGGAGAAAAACGACGAGACCGATTGCTTCAATATCTGGAGGAACACGACAAGCCGGTTTCCGGAACCGAACTGGCGAAGGAATTCGGCGTAAGCCGCCAGGTGATTGTGCAGGACATTGCACTTTTGCGAACCGGTCATGTAAAAATTATTGCAACCAACCGTGGATATCTGGTTCCACCGACTAAACCAAGCGGGGTTCGACGTATTTTCAAATGCCGTCATACGGATGAACAGGCAGAGGACGAATTAACCTGTATCGTGGATTTAGGCGGTATCGTAGAAAATGTATTTGTAAATCATAAAATTTATGGTAAAATTCAAGCAGATATGAATATCCGCTGCCGACGAGACATCAAAGAATTTATCGCGGGCATTAAAAGCGGAAAATCCACGCTTTTAAAAAATGTGACCTCGGACTACCATTACCACACCGTCACCGCAGAAGAAGAACGGATTCTGGACGACGTAGAAGTGGAGTTGGCAAAGCGTGGTTATCTGGTAGAACAGAAAAAGGAGGAACTGCAATGAGTTTAGAAGTTGGAATTAAAGGAACCTGCACGGTTACTGCCGATGAGTCCAATTCGGCAAAAACAATGAGAAGCGGTACACTGGATGTATTTGCCACTCCTGCTATGATTGCTCTCATGGAAAAAACGGCGTGGACAAGTGTGGCTCCCTATTTGGAACCGGGCGAAGGAACCGTGGGAATCCATTTGGACATTTCACATGATGCCCCAACACCACTTGGCATGACCATCACCTGTGAGAGTGAACTGGTAGAAATCGACGGACGAAAGCTGGTCTTTTCCGTCTCGGCAAAAGATGAAAAAGGGACCGTAATCGGACGCGGCACCCATGAACGCTTTGTGATTTTGGAAGAAAAATTCCAAGAAAAAGCAAATCGGGCTTTGTTAGGATAAAAAAGAAGTTCAACCGCATTGTAGTCTTCTGCGGTTGAACTTCTTTTAGTTTTAGTAAATCAATTCCACATCATCTAAATACCATGCTAAGTATTCTTTATTTGCCGGGCCATAACTTCCACCAACTACAAAATCAAAGTTTGTCTGGCTTCGCAAATCTGCGGTCAGCTTCTTGTTAAACAACAGCGTCTTTGTCGCAAAACCAACATTTTTATCTGTCTCTTTGAACTTATGTCCTTTGGCACTCTTGCCATTTTCCACCTGTGGCATACTGCCGTCATCCGGTGTTTCCGGTGTCACCATACCCTCTGTATAATAGAATTTATAATACTCTTTCTCATTTGGAAGGGCATTGCTCTGTGTGGTATATGTGTTAAATGCATATTTTTTATTAATCGTGCCTGCTTTGCCAAAGAATGAGTTGATTCCAATTCCCACATGGCGGGACGCATCGCTGACAACACGAACTTTTACGCGGATTCCTTTATAATCACCCAATTTCTTTGCTGATATGCCTGTCAATTTTTCAAGGTCAACGGTAAATACCGGGCAAAAACTATAGAACTTTGGTATAACCTGAAGGACTTTGTTATTTGCATTTTCCGGATCTGTAATAACCTTCATTGTCTCTCCTTTTGCGAGATAATGTGCCGGTTCGTTTCCACCACTGGTAAGTCCCTCACCAAGTGTGTAATTTCCCCAATCCGTTCCTGCTGTGTAACTTTTTCAAAGTTTTCGACCATCTGAGACTGATATACGGTCTTTTTCTTTACTACTTTCTGTTTCACGGTAATTTTGCATTTCAGCTTCTTCTTACCGATTTTGGCAGTAATCACAGTCTTACCTTTTTTTCTTTGCTTTTACAACACCCTTTTTCGTTACGGATGCAACTGCTTTTTTTAGAAGATGACCATTTGACTTTTTTTCTTTGTGTTTTTCACTTTCAACGTCAGTTTTTTGCCAACATATAACGTTGCCTTTGTCTTATTTAATTTCATCTTCTTTTTTTTGGCTGCCTGCCCCTCTGCCGGTGCAATCAAAGTGTGCACGCAAGCGTCAGAGATAACACTGCTGCCATCGTTCGTTTCATTTCCCTCATAACGAAACCTCCTCCATTTTTTGATAGTTTAATTATAAGAAAATATGTTAAAAAAATCAACCGGAATTATAATTGAGTTTGTGGCAAGTGTTCGTAGGCACATTTTTTGTTTTCCGTAATTCCGTAGAAAAGCTTTTGCGTCTCGTGGGCGCTCCGCTTATTGAGTGCGTAGCGGTATGGGCGCTTATGCTGTCGCATATACAAGCACCTCATACCGACGTACTCAAAACCCACTCGTCACAAAGTTTTTCTGCGGAATTACTGGAATCCAAATAAACTGACACATAACATTTGCCACAATCCAATTATTTAAAAATCCGCTTTTTTATACCTTCTTTACAGCCGTTTAACTTTTTTGATATTAAAAAGGTCTCTCTCCTACTAAGAAAAGGACCTTATATCGGCGTGACGGGATTCGAACCCACGGCCTTCTTCGTCCCGAACGAAGCGCTCTACCAAACTGAGCCACACACGCCGAACAACAAAATATATTTTACTACGAAAATTGCATTTATGCAAGTAAAATTTTGTCGTTTTGATTTGAAATAAATTATGCTATACTTTATTTTGTTGCCACCCCTATACCGGCACAGAGAGGGGGCACGTACTTTTCGATGGATATACTTATTACTTTCATTGTTTCTATCATGGCAGGTGTAGTTTGCCACTACATATGCAAATGGTTGGATAGAAACAACTAAGGCAACCAGCCTAAGGTTTAAGCCACCTTGCCAAAACGGAACAAAAACCCCCATGAGCGGCCACTCATGGGGGTTTTGTCGTAACTTAACGATTAATACTTATTACTTTTGCCTAATCACAGTATATCAGATTTTTGGCAAAATACAACACTTTTTAAGTATATTTATCATAAAAATTTAAACATCCCAAGCCGCCATATCTCCTGAAAAACTTTAGTGGCTGCCATGCATAGGAATACGCGGGTATCCGGCATGCGTCGTGTGCATGCCGATACCCCTGCGCATTCCTCAAGCGAAAGCGTGCATGGAGCCACTAAATTTTTTTCCTTTTTATTTTAAGACCATCCTTCTAAAGTTCTTCTTACCTTTTTTCAGCACCACACCATCACCGGCTAATTTCCCGCCGTCAATCTGTGCATGAATGTCAGTAATTTTTCACCATCAATGGCAACACCCCCTGCTGCACGGCACGGCGCGCTTCCGAATTGGATGGCACCATTCCGGATTTATTCAACAGATTAAGAATACCGATTGTGCCATTTTCCAAATCTTCATCGGTTAATTCTACGGTAGGCATTTCTGCCGCGTTTCCACTGCTAAACAATGCTTTTGCACTCTCCTGTGCTTTCAGGCCTCTTCTTCTCCATGAACCAGTTTGGTAAGCTCAAATGCAAGAATTTCTTTTGCTTTATTTAACTGTGCACCTTCCCAGTCGGACATCGCATCAATTTCCTCCAATGGAAGGAATGTAAGCATGCGGATGCACTTCAACACATCGCTGTCATCCACATTTCTCCAGTACTGGTAGAACTCAAACGGTGATGTTTTCTCCGGATCAAGCCAGACAGCTCCCTTTGCGGTTTTACCCATCTTTTTGCCCTCTGAGTTTAACAACAGCGTAATTGTCATAGCATGCGCATCTTTTCTAATTTACGGCGAATCAATTCCGTACCGCCGAGCATGTTGCTCCACTGGTCATCGCCGCCAAACTGCATGTTACATCCATAATCCTGAAACAGTTTGTAAAAATCATAACTCTGCATAATCATGTAGTTAAATTCCAAAAAACTGAGACCTTTCTCCATCCTCTGCTTGTAGCACTCAGCGGAAAGCATACGGTTTACACTAAAATGCGCTCCTACATCACGAAGCACTTCAATATAGTTCAAATCCATGAGCCAGTCTGCATTGTTGACAAGAATTGCTTTTCCCTCGGAAAAGTCGATAAACGACTCATCTGTTTTTTGAAGCAGTCCACGTTGTGCTGAATCGTCTCCGGTGTCATCATCTGACGCAAATCCGTTCTTCCGGATGGGTCACCAATCATCGCGGTACCGCCGCCTACTAACGCAATCGGTTTATTGCCCGCCATCTGCAAACGTTTCATCAGGCAAAGTGCCATAAAATGTCCGACATGCAGACTGTCAGCGGTCGGGTCAAAACCAATGTAAAAAGTAGCCTTCCCATTATTTACCATGTCTCGAATTTCTTCTTCGTTTGTCACCTGAGCGATTAAGCCTCTGGCAACTAATTCTTCATATACCTGCATTTTTTCCTCCATTCTAAAGCTGCCGCTTTTTTATAAAAAAAAATCTCTCACCCTATTCAAAGGACGAGAGATATCATATCCCGTGTTACCACCTTTTTTCACAATCGACTCGCATCGACTGCCTCATCAAGTACACCTGCCGTATGGCACGAATACTCCTGCACGATAACGTGTGCCGGGTTTCCCCTCTTCCGTCAGCACCTACCTGGTTTCAATGCCGAAGCTCCAAGATGTATTCCAAATAAGCGATTTCCCATGCCTCTCACCAGCCGGCTATTCTCTGTTGGCTCTTTCTTACTCGTACTTCTTCTCTTCTCTGCCTATGTGGGTATCTTAATATATCAAAACATTTTTTTCAAGAACACTTTTTGTAAAAGAACTGACACATATCCTTCATATAATAAGGCATGATTTCTTGGCAAACATTAGGAAATGTGCGATTATGAAAGAACTTGGCGTCATGTTTAAAGTCATGCCGTCAAATAGTGAATGGAACAGAATGGAGGTTTTATCATGAAACGTACTTACATAAGAAGTTTGCTTTGTGTTCGTATTTGCTTCTTTGTTTCTGACATTTTCCTTTGTCAGCACACCGGCAAAAGCTGCGGCTGCTGCTACTGAAGCACCATCTACGCACAAAGCGGTTTTGACTACAAATCGTGCCGCCGGCACAGCAAACTACACCGTAACCGGTCTGGATTTAGCATCCGATACCGCACTTACGATTAATGCAGTCAATTCTTCCACAAAGAAAACTGCTTTTACAAAAAATGTCACTCTCAACGAGACTAACTGCAAAGAAGGCACTTTTACAGGAAGCATTACTTTGGCGGACTTAAAATATGCATTTGCCAATTATACAGTAACCGTAACAATTGGTACGAAAACATTGACCGCCGGCACTGCTGACTTTACGATTCATACAGCAAAAGCAGGTCTTTCCATCACAGGAAATACCGGCGCCGCTGTCCGTACTGCTGCCTTCGTATCAAAAGAAGCCACAGGCGGTGTTTTAGTTCCCGGTACCGGAAACCAGATTTCCATCCAGATTTGGAACAAAAACCGCGCAGAATCCACTGCAGTAACCGTGGGCAAAGCAATGGCATTGAATGCGAACCAGAACTGGTCTGTTGATGTTTCCAAATCCGGAAATTATTATGGCAAATGGGGCGCAAAGGCTGTTGTCACAAACAGCAATTGGAAAACACAGTATACTTTAGCTTCTACCGAATATAATGTTGTCCCTTCCTGCACTTCATTTGTTACAAAAAAACAAAAGCATTGGAGAAGAAAAAGGCATTTGCCATTGAACTTAGCGGATTGACTAACGTATTCGGCGTAAATGGTGTAACATTCCAGGTATTTAACAGCGATGGCAGACAGGTTGCTACACTTTCCGGCAAGAAAAAGACAGCTTCTTATTATAAAGAAGTTACGATGAAAACCTTAAAATACAATTTGGATTTATTTACAATTAAAGCGGTTGTGATCGACTCAACAATAAAACTTATACGCTTGCACAGACAACAAAAAGCTGACCAGCGTATGAAAAAGGGAACTCTTACCGTTACTAAAAAGAAAAATGCAACCTGCATCTATAAATTGTCCAGAGCTTATGTTCCCGGCAATATCAAAAGGTTGAATTTGATATTTACCGGATTAAAAACGGTAAAAAGAAAAGCTTGGCACATACAAAGCAAAAGCTTCTTCCAATAAAAAAGACCTACACCGTAACAGTAAAAAATGAAGCAAAAGGAACTTACGAGGTTCGTGCATTTGCGACATCCGCATGGAAAAGCAGACTGTTGCTGAAAAGACAAAGTTCAAACTGAAAAAGTCAGACCTTGGTAAAAACGGCTGGTATTATGAAAAATATAAGGGAAAGAAATACAAATTCTATTATATTAACAATGAAAAACAGACCGACCTTACTAAGATTTTGAAACTGAAAAAAAGCAGTTCCTCTCATCAGAACAAGTTTTACATCGAAGTAAACCGTGCCGCATGTGTTGTTACGATTTACATGTACAACGATGAGACAAACAAATACGATATTCCGGTTAAAACGTGTTCTGTATGTGTCGGCAGTGACATCTGGACCGTTGCCGGTACCGGTGGCCTCCATGAGAAGTCAGCATATACTCCAATAGGTACATATTCGGTATGCACAAACGGACAGTCCGTAAAATATACGATGAAACCGATGCATGAGCCGGATGGCAGTACCGTATATGCGCGCTGGGCAACACACATTGTCGGCAATGTTTATTTCCACTCAATTGCCGTTGGCACACAGTCTCATTATGCACTGCCTGCTGTCACCTACAACAAGCTTGGCAAACCTGCTTCTGCCGGATGTATCCGTATGGCAGTAGCGGATGCAAAGTGGATTTACGATTATACTTCAACCGGCAATACCATTAAAATCGTAAAGGGAAGCACAAAGAAACCGGGGCCTCTCGGCAAAGCAAAGACCATCAAAGTGAAAGGTGGCATCAACTACGACCCAACGGATCCCGGTGTACCGGATTCCCGCAAGAAAAAAGATTACAAAGCAAAACGAATCAGTGGATATCTGACAAAAAAAGGTAAAAAAGTCGGATACTAAAAAAAGAAAAAAGCTGTAAATTGGTGAATCTCACCGGTTTACAGCTTTTTTAATATCTGTTATTTTTCTTTCTTTATGTTTTCCCTATCCCGGTTCATAAACGATTTGGCAAATTGAATATAAAGCCAAAACAGAATTGGCAGTAAAATGCTGGAACCAATACACATTTTAAACAATTCCGGTGCCGCCTTTGATGTGGTGATTCCTGCAATCAAAGTTACAATATACAACGCAACTAAAAAGATTACACCAATAATTGCTGCAATACGCACACCCTTCGGATATGAACTTTCAAATTTTTCTTTTTTCTCTTCTGCCATCTTACCATTCCTCCTTATCTGCTCCAATTTTCTTCATATGCTGCTTAATTTTCTTTTCATAACCATTCTCCGATAAATGGAAAAACCGCTCAAATTCCGCCTCATCCGGCAGATACTGCTGTCTTACATAATGATTTTCGTAATCATGGGAATACTGGTACCCGATGCCATGTCCGAGTTTTGCCGCACTTTTATAATGGGCATCCATCAAATGTGCCGGAATTCGGTAATTCGGATGCGTTTTAACATAATCCATGGCATCATCAATTGCAACAATTGCTGAATTGCTCTTCGGTGCACATGCCACATAAAGCGCCGCCTGCGAAAGCACAATTCTTGCCTCCGGCATACCAAGCCGCTCAACTGCCTGTGCCGCCGCGGTCGCCACGACAAGAGCCTGTGGGTCAGCATTTGAAACATCCTCCGCCGCACAAATCATGATTCGTCTGGCAATAAATTTGATGTCCTCACCGGCATACAGCATTCTCGCCAGATAATAAACTACGGCATCCGGGTCAGAGCCCCGCATACTTTTAATAAATGCCGAAATGGTATCGTAATGATTATCCCCTGTTTTATCATAGCGGAGTACACGTTTTTGAATACATTCCTCGGCAACTTCCATCGTAATATGAATTTTGCCATCTGCACCCTCTCGGTTGTCAAAACACCAAGTTCAATCGCATTTAAAGCACTTCTGGCATCACCACCGCTGATGTCCGCAAGAAATTCCAAAGCGTCTTTTCGATGACTGCATCAAAACTGCCAAGTCCCTTTTCTTTATCTGTCACTGCACGCAGCAAAAGTTCCTTGATTTCATCTTTTTCCAATGCCTTTAATTCAAAAATAATCGAGCGGGACAAAAGCGCACTATTTACTTCAAAATACGGATTTTCCGTTGTCGCACCAATCAAGACAATGGTACCGTCTTCAACAAACGGAAGCAAATAGTCCTGCTGGCTTTTATTAAAGCGGTGAATCTCGTCAATAAACAAAATCGTCTTGCGCCCGTAAGCGCCCCAGTTTTCTTTTTCTTTTTCAACAACTTCTTCCATATCTTTTTTCCCGGCGAGGTCGCATTAATCTGGAGAAATGCTGCACTTGTCGTATTGGCAATCACTTTCGCCAGTGTCGTTTTCCCAGTTCCCGGCGGTCCATAAAAAATCAGCGAACTTAATTTATCTGCCTGAATTGCCCGGTACAATAATTTATCTTTTCCGATAATATGTTTCTGTCCCACAACCTCGTCCAAGGTAGTCGGACGGAGTCTTGAAGCAAGTGGCGATTCGGTCTCTTTTTTCTGCTCGCTCATATAATCTAATAAATTCATGATTCCTTTCCTTCCTGCCGTTTATCCATCTGTATAACTTCGTCTCCATGGAAACCATAACACAGTTTTCGCCCCGTTCAAGTTTAGCTTTCGCAGCTGTTTTCTCCGTCAGTGCCGTTTCAAATGAATCAATTTTTCTCCTCCGGCACCAAAAACCGAAACACAACCTCATTTCCATATTCACACGATAACTCGTGAATCTCGTTGGTTCTTGCTAAATATTGGATTTTTCCAACCTCGTTATAATCCACTGTAACGGTCAGCGGGTAACCGGTCTCTTTTTCTAAAAAGTACACAGTGATTTAATCCCTCTTTCATCGCACCGGAATACGCTCTTACAAGCCCCCAGTACCAAGAAGAGTTCCTCCAAAATATCTTGTGACGACTGCCACAACATTATAAATTCCCTGTCCATCCAAAATATCAACATCGGTCGGTAGACCGGCCGTTCCTGATGGTTCCCCGTCATCGCTGCAGCGCACCGTATCCTTATTTTCACCTAAAAATATAGGCAAAGCAGTTATGTCTGGCATCATAATATTTTTCCGCATCGCGGTAATTTTTCAAGTGCTTCTTCTTCCGTTGTGACCGGAAAAATGTTCGCAATAAAACGGGATTTCTTTTCTACAATTTCCCCTTGTCCACCTTCGTAGAGTATCTTAGATGCTGTTTCCATCCGTTTCGTTCCTTTCTCTTACTTCGTTCCTACTCCTTACTATTATAGTAATTGCCCTTTCCCTTTTCAAGAGTTTTTGTTATACTAAAAAGAAAAGAAAACATTCAGGAAGGAAAGGACCGCACATGAATTTTAGTCATAAGGGAATCCAGAATCGAAAACATCAGCTTGAATCCGCAGCTACTCACCGTCTGCACAAATTACAGCTTATAGGCATCCGTCTTACTCTCATCGGACTTATTTTGTCGGCCTTTTTGCCGGAAGTTTCCTGATTGGAATGTATACAAGCATTTTATCTTCGACGCCGGATGTGAACTCTATCCAGATTGTTCCAAAGGGCTATACAACGACAATTGTGGACAGTGAAGGAAATCCGATTCAGTCCTTAGTCGGGAAAGATGCCAACCGTGAATATGTTACATTGGATAAAATTCCGGAGAATCTCCAAAAATGCCTTTATTGCCATTGAGGACGAGCGTTTCCGCAAGCATAACGGCGTGGATACACAGGGCGTTTTGCGTGCACTGACTATTGGCATAAAAAACAAGGGCGATTTTACACAAGGTGCCAGTACGATTACACAGCAGTTATTGAAAAACCAGGTATTTGAGGGCGGCGAGGAAAATACACTCTTTGAAAAATAAAGCGTAAGCTGCAGGAGCAGTTTCTTGCTTTGCAGACCGAAAAAAATACAGTAAAAACCAGATTCTCGAGTATTACTTAAATACCATTAATCTCGGGCAAATACACTTGGTGTACAGGCAGCATCCAAACGATATTTTAATAAAAATGTTTCTGACCTCACCCTTTCCGAGTGTGCGGTTCTTGCCGGCATTACGCAGAACCCATCAGCGTACAATCCGATTTCCCATCCGGCGAAAAACAGTCAGAAACGCACAACTGTTTTAACCTATATGAAAAATCAGGGATATATTTCCAGTAAAGAATACACCGATACTCTCCGTGACCCGGTTTATGACCGCATCCAAAAAGTGAATAAACAAACATTTTCAAGTTCTTCCATTACCTCGTATTTTACCGATGCTTTGATTGAGCAGGTAATTCAGGATTTGAAGGCTAAATGCGGCTACACGGAAACGCAGGCTTATAACGCACTGTACAGCCGCGGTACTGACGATTTACAGCACGCAGGACAAATCTATGCAAAAAACCGTCGATTCAATGATGAACAACAAAAATATTATCCTGCGAACTCTCGGTATGAACTAACTTATCAATTGATTGTTACGCACAAGGACGGAACACAGATTACCTATTCCTTTTCCGATATGAAGAAATGGTTTAAAAGCAGAAAGAAGAAAGTTATATCCGGATTATATAAAAAGAAATCCACTGCCAAAAAACAAATCAAGCAGTTCCGAGCTGCTATGCTGACGAAAAAATGATACCGTGCAGTCTGGAGACAATTGACCTCGTAATTGAACCGCAATCCTCTTTTGTTGTAATTGACCAGCATACCGGCGCCGTAAAAGCACTTGTCGGCGGCCGCGGCGACAAAAACGCAAGCCGCACTCTGAACCGTGCAACGGATTCGGTGCGCCAGCCAGGCTCAACCTTTAAGATTTTATCGACATATCTACCGGCACTTGACACCGCCGGCATGACACTGGCAACTGTGCAGGATGACGCCCTTTATTACTATCCGGGTACAAAACGGAAAGTGAAAAACTGGTACGGAAACTCCTACCGCGGACTTACTTCCCTGCGTGAAGCAATGGCGCAATCCATGAACGTAGTTGCCGTCAAAACATTGAATGATGTAAGTCCCAAAATCGGATATGATTATTTATTAAATTTAGGTTTTACTACTTTAGTTGACAACTATACCAGTCAGGATGGAAAAACCTATACGGATATTTCTCTCCCGCTTGCTCTTGGAGGATTGACTAAAGGCGTTACCAACTTAGAACTAACGAACGGCTTCGCTACCATTGCCAATCAGGGACTTTATCATCCCGCTTTCTTTTATACAAAAATTGTTGACCATGACGGAAATGTGTTACTCGACAACACAATGAATACGGATACCAGACAGGTCATGAAAGAATCGACTGCATGGCTCCTTACCAGTGCAATGGAAGACGTCATTTTAAAAGGAACCGGCAGCCGCTTAAAATTTAAGAAAATCAATATGCCGCAGGCAGGAAAAACCGGCACTTCCACCGGCAACCGCGACTTGTGGTTTGTCGGCTACACACCGTATCTCACAGCCGGCATCTGGGGCGGTTATGATTCCGGACAAAGCAAACGTCTCTTACCTATCAGAAAGATTTGTGGCGTGACACGATGGAGAAGTTAAATCAAAATTACACAAAAGTTTCTTTCAAGAAACCGGACTCTATCACAACCGCTGTTATTTGTACAAAATGCGGAAAACTTGCAATCAACGGTATTTGCGACAAGGCTGTTGGCGGCTCCTGCATAAAAAAAGAATACTTTGATAAAGAGTCCGTACCAAAGGAGAAATGCGACTGCCATGTGCGTTGCAAAATCTGCAAAGCCTCCGGACATCTTGCCGGCGACGGCTGCCCATCCTCACAGATTTATACAGCCGTTTACCTGCAAAAAAATGAGTCCACGCAAACCGCAGACTCATCGTTAAGCATTCCCCGCTATCTCGTAAGCTCCACGTGTAAACTCCACAACTAACGGCGCTTACGCTTTCTCGGAGGAATCAGACATTTTTTATCAAATCCAATTAAATCATTCCGCCCTGCCTTGAGCAGGGCCTCTTTACTAAATCATAATTTTAGGCTCCCGGTATTGAATTAATGCTCGCTGCATAGCCTTTTCATGGGAAGATTTCGGCACATAAATCGGCTCCATCGTACGAGGATCAAGTCCCGTATAATACATGAAGGTCGAAATCGTTGATGGCGTCGGATAAAAATCCTGCACCTGCTCCGGCATGTATCCGAGGTCTCTAATATATTCCGCCAGTTCAATCGCATCCTTTAGCGTCGAACCCGGGTGAGAAGACATAAAATAAGGAACTACATACTGTTTCTTCCCCGTCCTTTTATTTACTTTTTCATAGCGTTTGCAAAACTTTTTTCGTAGACCGCATGCGGTGGCTTTTCCCATCGCCCGCAAAACATTATTAGAAACATGTTCCGGCGCCACTCTAAGCTGCCCGCTGATATGGTCTCTGCAAAGTTCACTAAGAAACGTATCATCCGTTTCCTGCATCACATAATCAAACCGGATTCCGGAACGGACAAATACTTTCTTAACTCCCGGCAAACGCTTCAGTTTCCGAAGCAGTGAAACATAATCCTTATGGTCAACTTTCAGATTCGGACACGGTTTGGGGAACAAACATTGCTTCATCTGGCAGACACCTTTTTCAAGCTGCTTGTCACACGAGGGTCTTCTGAAATTTGCTGTCGGTCCTCCCACATCGTGTATATATCCCTTAAATCCGGTTTTAGCAGTCATCCCTTTTGCTTCTTCCAAAATCGACTCATGGCTTCTGACCTGAACAATTCTTCCCTGATGAAATGTGAGGGCACAGAAATTACAGCCGCCAAAACATCCACGGCAGCTTGTCAGACTAAACTGAATCTCGGAAATTGCCGGAACACCGCCTGCTGCCTCATAGGATGGATGATACGTTCCCACATAAGGATAGGCATAAATATCATCCATTTCCTGCGTAGTAAGTGGCTTTGCCGGTGGATTCTGCACAACCAACACTTTATTCGGATATGCCTCAACTAACGGTTTTGCCGTAAATGCATCCGTATTTTCATATTGCACATAAAAAACTTTGTGCGTATTTTTTCTTATCCGTACTAACTTCTTCAAACGCAGGAAGAGAAATCGGCTCATACGCACTCAATTCCCTTCTTTTGTACGGTACACAGTTCCCGCAACATACGTGATATCATGAATTGAAATACCGGCGTCTAACGCCTCTGCAATTTCAAGTATACTGTGTTCTCCCATGCCATATGAAATCATATCCGCACCGGAATCCAGTAAAATCGATCGTTTCACCTTATCCGACCAGTAATCGTAATGCGCCAGCCGCCGTAAGCTCGCCGCCTCGATTCCACCAAGAATAATCGGCGTATGTTTATACGTTCTGCGAATCAGATTCGAGTACACAACGGTTGCATAATCCGGGCGTTTCCCCATCACGCCGCCCGGCGTATACGCATCCGTTTTTCGTCTCTTTTCGCCACCGTATAATGGTTTACCATGGAATCCATATTTCCTGCACACACTAAAAAGCAAGGCGTGGCTCACCCAATTTTGTGATGCTTGCATCGTCTTTCCAATCCGGCTGCGAAATAATTCCAACTTTATAACCATTTGCCTCCAAATGTCTGCTGATAATTGCCGGTCCGAAAGAAGAGTGGTCCACATAAGCGTCCCCAATGACAAATACAAAATCGCACTGGCTCCACCCCCGCCGTTTCATTGCTTTTTACTCATTGGCAGAAAATCATCTGCCGCTTTTTTTTTTCATTCAGATTTGTCATCTCTTTCACCTTCTCTCTCTTTCGCTGCAAAAATTGAACAACCGATTCCGCAGCCTGGCGATTCATTTCCGGAATCTCCATCAGTTCTTCCACATCTGCTTTCTGAATCTCAGCTAATGACTGATAGGTCCGCATCAGCGCTTTACGCCTTGTGGCACCAATCATCGGAATATCATCAAGAATCGAATGAACCTGCGTCTTACTTCGAATCTGCTTATGATACTCAATCGCAAAACGGTGTGTTTCATCCTGCACTCTCGTAATCAGGCGGAATCCCTCACCGTGTGTATCAATCGGAATTTCTTCATTCTTAAAATACAGCCCGCGCGTCCTATGGTGGTCATCCTTTACCATGCCGCAGACTGGTATTGTTATATCTAATTTTAACAAAACTTCTTCTGCAATATTTACCTGCCTTTTCCACCATCCATAAAAATAATATCCGGCAGATTGCGGAAAGAATCCATCTCCGACAAACCTTCCCGTTTGCTGTGTTCAAAACGTCTCGTCAGCATTTCCCGCATAGCACCATAATCATCCGCCCGCTCACGGAACGGATACGAAACTTGCGGTAATCATTCTTTTTCGCCTTTCCCTCTTCAAACACAACCATTGAACCAACCGTCTCAAAACCATTGATATTTGAGATATCATACGATTCCACACGGCTGAGTCCGGAAATACCAAGCAGTCCTCGATTTCTTCCATCGCCCCTTGGTTCTTGCCCGCTCTCTCTGTAACTTCTCAGCATCCTTTGAAGCACCATCCGGGCATTTTTCTTCGCCAACTCAAGCATGCGCTCTTTCTGTCCGCGCTGTGGATAGCGGAAATACACCTTATGTCCGCGTTTTGCCGAAAGCCACTCAAGGATAGCATCTGCATCTTCCACTTCCTGCTCTAACCAGATTTCTTTCGGAATATACGGCGTTCCGGCATACATCTGTTTAATAAAAGCAGACAAAGCAGCCCCTTCTGTCTCCTCATTTGTTCCGGTCAGATAGTAATGTTCTCTTCCCAGCATTTTTCCACCACGGATAAAAAACACCTGCACTACCGCATCCTCTTTTCCACGAGCCATCGCCACGATGTCACGGTCTTCAAAATCCTCTGACGTAATCATCTGCCGTTCTGTCACCTGGCGGACACTCTGTATCAAGTCGCGGTATGTGGCTGCCTCCTCAAAATTCATCTCCGCTGCTGCCCGTTGCATTTTTTCCTCAAGTTCCTTCAATGCCGATTTGGTATCCCCCTGCAAAAACTTCAGGGCGCGCTCAAAATCTACCCGGTACTCCTCCTTTTCACATGTCCTTGGCACGGTGCCGGACACTGCCCAATCTGATGATACAGACAAGGTCTTTCTTTTCCTATATCACGTGGCAGCACACGGTGGCAGTTTCGCAGATGAAACAACTGATTCACCAGTTCAATTGTATCACGAATCGCCTTGCCACTTGTAAACTACCAAAAATACTTACAGCCGTCCCGTTTCATCTGACGCGCAAAAAAGAAGCCTTGGGTAGGCTTCTGAAACCGTTGCTTTTAAGAAAGGATAGCTCTTGCCATCCTTTAACATTGTATTATACCGTGGGGAATGTTCCTTAATCAGATTGCACTCTAACACCAATGCTTCCAGTTCACTGTCCGTCACAATATACTCAAACCACGCAATGCGGTCAATCATCCGCTGTATTTTAGGCGTCACATGACGGCTCTTCTGAAAATACTGGCGTACTCTGTTTTTAGACTAATTGCCTTTCCCACATAAATAATCTCATCCGTTTTGTCATGCATGAGATACACGCCCGGCTTACCGGGCAGTTTTTTCAATTCCTCTTCCAGATTATACACATTTACCAGTCCTTTATAAAACGCGTAATCACATCCACCAGTCCATCTTCGTCACAGGACGGTGCAACATAATCCGCTTTTTTCTTTCAATTGTTCCGGTGCATTTGCCATTGCCACGCCAAATCCGGCATATTCAATCATCGGCAAATCATTAAATCCATCCCCGCAGCACACCATCTGACTGCGGCGGTAGCCAAGACGTTCTAGCAGTTTTGCCACACCGTATGCCTTATCCACACCAAGGGGCATCATTTCCAAATAAAATCCCTCGGAGCGGTAAACTGAAAGATTTAGCCCTCAAAATCTTTTTTGCCGCCTTTTTTTCTCCAGTTTTTCCAAATGCGCCGGGTCTCCGGTCAAAATGCATTTATTGCCCGCAAACTTCACATCCCGGTGAAAATCTTCCGGTACCCAGATAGGAATATCACAGCCTTTTGCATCAATTGTAATATACGGATCCGTGTCACTGTGAGCCACGATTTTCCCGGCATCATACGTTAATATTCCGGTATGCTCTTTTTTTGAATAATCATACAATTCATGAATCATCCCATCCGGCAGTGTAATATCATATATCACTTCACCGGTTGCAAAATTTGTAATGCGTCCACCATTAAACGAAATAACATAGCCTCCAAACTGGTCAAGTCCAATCGCTTTTGCCTGATGGCGGATGCCCTCTGTGCACCGCCCGGAAGCAATTGCAACTTTGATTCCCTGGTCCTGACATTCCCACAAAGCCTCTTTTGTTCGCTCCGTAATCTCTTTTTTCGTATTGACTAATGTTCCATCAACATCCAGCACTAACAATTCGTAAGCCATTACTCTTCCTCATTCTGCGGGAGTTCTTTTGTTTCTTCTTTCTGTTTTTCCTCGCCGCTTCTTTTAACTTTTCACCGGTAATTTCTTCGTAAATAGCAACGAACTCTTTTCCAGTAATCGTTTCTTTTTCAATCAAATGCTCTGCCAGTTTATCCATAACCGTCTGGTTTGTCTCGATACATTCCACAGCCTTTTTTGTAACAGTCATTCAAGATTGCCATGACCTCTTCATCAATCTGGCTCTCCGTCACCTCGCCGCAGTTAAGCACCGGTCTGCCATCCAGATAACGGCTCTGAATCGTCTCCAAGCCCATCATGCCAAACTTACTGCTCATACCGTACTGCGTTACCATCGAGCGTGCAATCGACGTTGCCTTCTCAATATCATTCGACGCTCCGGTCGTAATATCATCAAACTTAACCTGCTCTGCCGCACGGCCGCCCATGAGCGTAACAATCTCTGAAATCAGTTCTTCCTTCTTCATCAGATATTTTTCTTCCTCCGGCACCTGCATCACATAGCCGAGTGCTCCCATTGTACGCGGCACAATCGTAATTTTCTGTACCGGCTCCGCATGTTTCAAATTGGTTGCCACAAGCGCATGTCCAATCTCATGGTAAGCAACAATCTTCTTTTCTTCCTCACCAAGAATACGGTCTTTTTTCTCTTTTCCGGCAAGCACCACTTCAACTGCCTCAAACAAATCCTTTTGGCTTACAACCTGTCTGCCATCTTTTTACTGCCATAATAGCAGCCTCATTAACCATATTGGCAAGGTCCGCACCAACGGCACCGGAAGTTGCCAACGCAATTTCTTCCAAATCTACCGTATCGTCCATAAGCACATCATGTGAATGAACCTTTAACACATCCACACGGCCTTTCAAATCCGGTTTTTCCACAATAATCCGGCGGTCAAAACGTCCCGGACGAAGTAGTGCCTTGTCCAGCACCTCCGGACGGTTTGTCGCACCAAGAATAATAATTCCTTTCGAGGAATCAAAACCATCCATCTCCGACAACAGCTGATTCAGCGTCTGCTCACGCTCATCATTGCCCCTCCATACTGGCTGTCACGGCTTTTACCGATTGCATCGATCTCGTCAATAAAAATAATACACGGTGCCATCGATGTCGCCTGCTTAAACAAATCTCTTACACGTGACGCACCGACACCAACAAACATTTCCACAAAATCGGACCCGGACAGGGAAAAGAACGGAACACCTGCTTCTCCTGCAAGTGCCTTCGCAAGCAGTGTCTTACCGGTTCCCGGAGGTCCGACAAGCAGCGCACCTTTCGGAAGTCTCGCACCAATTTTTTTGTATTTATCCGGATTTTTCAAAAAAGTCAACTAACTCCGTCAGTGACTCTTTTGCCTCTTCTTCACCGGCAACATCCTTAAATGTCACACCGGTCTTTTTTTCTACATACATCTTCGCATTTGACTTGCCGACGCCGCCCATAATGCCGCCGCCCTTGGTTGCCGAGCGCATAAAGAACCAAAGGAGAATCCAAAGTCCCGCAATCGGAAGAATATAAGAAAGCAAAAAGTCCATAATTCCCGAACTGCTCTGAATCTCCGCCGTAAACTCGACTCCGTATTTATTCAGCAAATCCTGCACCAATTTCTCGTCATTGACATACCCGGTATAATAAGTGACCGTAAGCATCGCCACTTTTTTCCTTCGTCTTTGGCTCAATGACAATCATATTCGACTGAAATGTAACCTTTTTCACCTGGTCCTTTTTCAGCATTTCAATAAATTTTGTATACGTGATTTCCTTTTCCGTATTTCTTTGAATCTCGGAATTCAGGAAAAAAATCAAGCCAATTGCAAACAGCGCCGCCATTAAACAAATCAAGAGATTGGTCTTGTTTTTCTTGCGCTTGTTCGGATCCTGATTATTTCTTTCATTATTATTAAAATCCATTCTATCTTGTCCTTTCGTATCCTGAATCGTTACTTTAATAAGTATAAAAGATTTTAAATGATAAATCAATGGTTAGTATGTGAAAGATTGGTGAATTTGACACTTGAAACAAACTGGTAAAAAGGGTATACTAGAAATAAGTTTGTTTATTTTCATTAAATATAAAATTTGTAAAAGATTAAGGAGCTGTTGGCTCCGGAATGGAGATTAAAATGGCTGTAAAGTACGTTTTTGTAACTGGCGGTGTTGTTTCCGGTTTAGGAAAAGGAATTACTGCCGCTTCTTTAGGTCGATTGTTGAAAATGCGTGGCTACAAAGTAACCATGCAGAAATTTGACCCGTATATCAATATTGACCCGGGTACGATGAATCCAATTCAGCATGGTGAAGTATTCGTCACCGATGACGGTGCGGAAACCGATTTGGACTTGGGACATTATGAGCGTTTCATTGACGAAAGTCTCACCAAACAGAGTAATGTCACAACCGGTAAAGTTTACTGGTCGGTTCTTTCCAAAGAGCGCCGTGGTGATTACGGTGGTGGAACCGTACAGGTAATCCCTCATATTACAAATGAATTGAAAAGCCGTTTTTACCGCAACGATGGTGTAAAAGAAACGCAGATTGCCATCATTGAAGTCGGAGGTACGGTTGGTGATATTGAGAGCCAGCCATTTTTAGAGGCAATTCGTCAGTTCCAGTTAGACGTCGGACATGAAAATGCGATTTTGATTCACGTTACATTAGTTCCTTATTTGAAGGCATCACAGGAATTGAAATCCAAACCAACACAGGCAAGTGTAAAAAAGAACTTCAAGGTATGGGAATCCAGCCGGATATCGTTGTATGCCGTACTGAGATTCCTCTCGATAAAGCAATCCGCGACAAAATTTCTTTGTTCTGTAATGTACCAAACAGTCAGGTTATCCAGAACTTAGATGTGGAAACACTTTATGAAGTACCTCTTGCCATGGAGAAGGAAAACCTTGCACAGACTGTCTGCAAATGTCTTCACTTGGATTGTCCGGAACCGGATATCAAGGGCTGGGAAGCTATGGTAAATTCTATTAAGAACTTAAACACAGAAGTAACCGTTGCCCTCGTCGGCAAATATACTGCTTTGCATGATGCTTATATCAGTGTTGTTGAATCCTTAAAAGCACGGTGGTTTCGCCCACAATGCACAGGTCAACATCAAATGGGTAAATTCAGAAGATGTAACTCCGGAAAATGTCGCTGATTTTTTTAGGCGATGTAAGCGGTGTTTTAGTACCGGGTGGTTTTGGTGACCGCGGTATTGATGGTAAAAATTTATGCTATCCAGTATGCACGCGAAAATAACATTCCATTCCTTGGCCTCTGCCTCGGTATGCAGTTATCCATCGTAGAATTTGCACGTAATGTTGTCGGCTGGAATGACGCTCACAGTGCAGAATTAGACCCATCTACAACGCATCCGGTAATCCACCTGATGCCAGACCAGAATGGTGTTGAGGATATCGGCGGCACCTTACGTCTTGGTTCCTACCCTTGTGTACTCGCTAAAGACAGTAAAGCATATGCGCTATACGGCGAAGAAACAATTCATGAAAGACACCGCCACCGCTATGAGGTAAATAACTACTATCGTGATGACTTAGAGAAAAACGGCATGAAACTTTCCGGACTTTCACCGGATGGACGAATTGTTGAAATGTTAGAGATTCCGGAACATCCTTGGTTCGTTGCCACACAGGCTCATCCAGAGTTTAAATCCCGTCCAAACCATCCACATCCGTTATTTAAAGGATTTGTTGGTGCAGCACTTGAGTATCAGGATAAGTAAGAATAAGTAATCTATATAAAAAAAGAAATGATAATTGGCTCGAAACAAAAGATTCGCTTCGCGAATAAGGTTTCTCTCAATTATCATTTCTTCTTTTTTATAAGTTACTTATCTTACTTTACTTTTCTGAACTTCCCGTACTGTTCTCACAAAAGCTTCTATTCGTTCTTTACTCTTTCCGTTACCATCTGTGCGCTCTACACCGGAACTGGTGTCCACACCATCAATTTTCCCCGCGCAGGCAGCCAGAGCCTCTCCCATTGTCCGGATTAAGCCCACCGGCAAGTAATACTTGTTTCTCTGTCGAAGGAAGCTTTTTGCAGCAAATCCCAGTCAAATGTTTTTCCGCTTCCCGGAACTGCAGCATCCATAACAAATCCAGCCACTTCATCCATTTCTTCGTAATGTGAAAAAGCATCCATATCACTTACATTAAAAGCTTTAAAACCGGAATCCGACAGGACGTAATAACCGAATCCTCTATCTTGCCATGAATTTGAATTGCTAAAAAGCCGGCTTCCACAACCGCTTCCACCTGCTCTTTTGTCGGGCTTACCGTAACCGCAACCGAAACAACGCCTGCCGGAAGTTTCGCAATTAATTTCTTGGCACACTCTAGGGAAAGATTCCTTTTACTTTTCGGGAAAAACAGCACAAAGCCGGCATAATCAATACCGGCTTTTGCAATATATCTAATTTCTTCTTCGGAAGTAATACCACAAATTTTTATCAAAGGGTTCTTCATCCTATCCACCTCATTTCATTCAATCGTCCATGTTCTTTCATTATACATACTGAATGATTTAATGGCAACCCTTACATTTACTGCAGTCACCACCGCAGCTTCCTTTTCCACTTTTACGGTCTTTTCTCATACCAAACAGAATAGCGGCTACAATCACCACAAGAATACCTGCTACAATAATTGTTCCCCACATATTGACACACTCCTTTCGATTCAAAGGCTAGACCTGCATTCAAAAAAATGCAGGTCATATCCAAATGGCTTATTTATGTTCAAAATGTTTTTTACAAATTTTTGAGATGATTACTTGGAGGCAGCAACACTCGTTTTGCCAACTTTTAATGTCTGGCTTTCTTTATAAGGACGAACCAGAAGGTAAATCATTCCAATAATTACCAAAATAGCAACTACTGTCCAGATACTGAATACGCCCTGTGCAAGCAAACCAATGTTATTTACAATCAAACCAATCAAGTAAGCAAATCCACACTGATAACCAACGGCTACGAAGAACCATTTACGGTTATTCATCTCACGTTTAATCGCACCCATTGCTGCGAAACATGGAGCACACAAAAGGTTAAATGCTAAGAATGCATAACCACTAACTGCGGTAAAGTTTGCTGCCATGTTCTGATATACAGTACCATCACCGGCAGAGTACAGAATACCAAGTGTACCAACGATATTCTCTTTTGCCACAAGACCTGTAATCGAAGCAACAGTTGCCTGCCAGTTGCCCCATCCAAGAGGAGCGAACAACCAAGCGATTGCTTTACCAATTACTGCCAGAATACTAGCATCAATTTCATCCTCAGAAAGCATACGGAATGTTCCGTCTACTACACCAAAATAGCTTGTAAACCATACAAAAATTGTGGAAAGAAGGATGATCGTACCTGCCTTCTTAATAAAGCTCCAGCCACGCTCCCACATGCTGCGAAGTACCGTACCAACGGTTGGCATATGGTAAGCAGGAAGCTCCATAACGAACGGTGCTGGGTCACCGGCAAACAATTTCGTTTTCTTCAAAATGATACCAGATACGATAACAGCTCCAATACCAAGGAAGTATGTGGAAGGAGCAACCCATGAAGCACCACCGAAAATAGCTCCGGCAACCATTGCGATAAATGGAAGTTTTGCTCCACAAGGGATAAATGTTGTCGTCATAATTGTCATCTTACGGTCACGGTCTCTCGATTGTACGGGAAGCCATGATACCGGGAACACCACATCCGAACCAATCAACATTGGGATAAAGGATTTACCGGACAAACCGAAACGGCGGAAAATACGGTCCATGATAAATGCGATACGTGCCATGTAACCACATGCTTCCAAAAATGCCAAAAAAGACAAACAATACAAGCATCTGAGGAACGAATCCGAGTACGGCTCCGACACCGGCTACAATACCATCCATAATCAATCCATACAAAGGTTCTGCACAAACCGGATTTCCTTCGTCATCCAAGAGTGCCTTATCAAGCAATGCCGGGATACCGGGTACCCAAACACCGTAATCTGCAGGATCTGGCTCTTCCAAGCCTTTTCATTGACATATTTCTCTGCATCTTTGAAGGACATACCATTTACGGTTTCTTCATCTACACCATCCGGTACTGCATCATAATATACATCAATTTCATCTGTTGCCAAAGTTTCTTCATCTTCTACTTCATATTTTACAGAAGCTTCAGAAGAACCCTTTGCATCTAACTCTGCCATCTTTTTCTTTGTTGCATCATCATCAATGGCATCCTCATCGTCTGTTACCAGTACGCCATAAGCATCCAATGCGTTGGTTGCCTGTGTATAGCTGTCAGCATCTTCTTCGTAAGCAGAAGTTCCGATGCCGAACAAGTGCCAGCCATCACCGAACACACCATCATTTGCCCAGTCAGTAGCAATTGTACCAACTGTTGTAACAGAAACATAGTATACGATAAACATAACAACCGCAAAGATTGGCAGTGCCAAAATTCGGTTTGTCACAATCTTATCAATCTTATCGGAAATCGTAAGTTTTCCGGATTTTGCTTTTTTCAGGCAGTCATCAATGACAGATGTTATATAACTGTATCTCTCGTTTGTAATAATACTTTCTACATCGTCATCAAATGTCTCTTCCAGAGAAGAAATCTCACTGCTTACATCCGGTACAGAAGCCATCTGCTCAACAATCTTATCATCACTCTCCAAAAGTTTGATTGCATAGAAACGTTTCAACTCATCTTTAATCTGTCCGTCTAACATTGACTCAACAGAATGAATTGCCATCTCTACTCCTTCAGCAAATTCATGAACTGGTGCTTCATAACCTTTCTTTGCTGCAGCCAAAGCCTTTTTCGCAGCATCCTCAATACCGGTTCCTTTCAGGGCAGAAATCTCAACCACGTCACATCCAAGAACTTTGCTCAGTTCTTTAATGTTGATGACATCGCCATTTTTCTTTACAATATCCATCATGTTGACAGCCATAACAACCGGAATACCAAGTTCCAGAAGCTGTGTTGTCAAGTACAGGTTACGCTCAATGTTCGAACCATCTACAATATTTAAAATCGCATCCGGTCTCTCATTGATTAAGTAATTTCTGGCAACTACCTCTTCCAATGTATATGGGGAAAGAGAATAAATACCAGGCAAGTCAGTGATAACAACGTCTGAGCTGCCACCTGCCAAGCTCTTCTTCAGCTTTCCTTCTTTTTCTCTACTGTTACACCCGGCCAGTTACCAACAAACTGATTGGCACCGGTCAAAGCGTTAAACAATGTTGTCTTACCGCTATTCGGGTTACCCGCAAGCGCAATCGTAATAGCCATTTCTTTTTTCTCCTTTTCTAAGTTTGATATTTCTATCTTATATTTGTTTTGACTTTCCCTTGTTAGTTTTTACTAACTATGACACAAAAAAATTACTGAACTTCAATCATTTCTGCGTCAGCTTTACGCAAGGATAATTCATAGCCACGTACGGTAACCTCAACTGGGTCTCCAAGCGGTGCTACTTTTCCTTACAAAAATATCAACTCCTTTGGTAATACCCATGTCCATAATACGCCTTTTTACCGGACCTTCGCCTGTCAACTTTGTAACTTTTACTGTGCTGCCAGGTGTCACCTCTCTCAATGTCATTGTCTTTCCTCCTTAAATCATTATCTTATTTGCCATATCTTTTTCCAAGTGCAACGCGGGAATCTTTGACATTCAAAATCATATTGCCACTGATTTCCGATACCACTGTCACAACTCCACCGGTCACAAAGCCTAAGTTCTCTAGGAATTTCTTTGTCTCTTCACGACCACCAATTCGTTTAATCGTGTTTGGCTCGCCCACTTTCGCCATCGTTAAAGGCATCATTCCATCATCCTTTCTGTATCGCGTCATAAATGACATGACGGTTGATAATGAATTCTATCACTTACGCAAGTTAGTATACACTAACGAACATTAGCTGTCAAGAACTTTATGAGTTTTTTCGCGATAAAACAAATTGATTCATCTGCAAAAGAATGTTATACTATACAGTACAATGTAAATGGGAATACCCCCAGTATATATTTTTTTGGAGAGGAGTTACTTTATATATATGAAAAAAATATAATGAATCCGCTGAGGATTATTTGGAAACTATCCTTATGTTAAGTAAAACACTGCCGGTCGTCCGTGCCGTAGACATTGCTACCGAATTGGATTTTAAAAAATCCAGCGTCAGTGTCGCCATGAAAAACCTGCGTGAAAAGGGACATATTACCGTTACCGATGCCGGTTACATCTATTTGACGGATTCCGGAAAAAAAAATTGCAGAAATGGTCTATGAACGTCATGATGTTTTGACACACTACTTAATTTCTCTTGGTGTTGCCGAAAAAAAACAGCAGAAGAAGACGCTTGCAAAATCGAGCACATCATCAGCGAGGAAAGTTTTCAGGCAATTAAAAAGTCTTTTTCAAAATAAAATTGATTTAGAATTATAAAAATAAAACAGCTTATAACAAATGTTATAAGCGGTTTTCACGTACGTGAGAGGATTCGAACCCCCGAC
>VOFG01000708.1_pt1 | contig 58000 bp, 65 predicted proteins | sample 5384171 | NCBI WGS metagenome assembly VOFG01 (sample SAMN12384726, study PRJNA508395) | human gut metagenome | isolation source: healthy gut F | host: Homo sapiens
GTCAGATATATTTCTCCTCAAAGCTTTCTATGCACATTGGCTTATCGAAGAAATACCCTTGTATGTAATATATTCCCATCTTCTTAATTATAGCATATTGCCTGTCCGTCTCAACCCCCTCCACGCAGACATGTACTCCTATTGTGTTGGCAAGCTCTGTAACCATCTTGACAAATGCATCAGAAAAATCATCCTCCCCAAGATGCTCAATGAAGCATTTATCTATTTTAATGATATCAAGAGGCATCTCCCTGATATGGTTGAGTGATGAATATCCTGTACCAAAATCATCAGTGCAACCTTAACACCAAGCGCCTTTATCTCACTGAGTATCCGCTTCATGCGCACCATGTCATTGATTGCCAGACTCTCTGTCACCTCAAGACACAGATTTCCCGGTTCTATGCCCACCTCGTCAATTATGCCTTTGATTTTCTTGACTATGTCATTCTGCAGCAGCTGCACCACAGACAGATTTACGTTGACCTTGTAGTCAGGATGTCCCATGTCATTCAGTACCTGCAGTGGTTCGCCGCCTCTCTTAATACATGCTCCCCCGATCGGGTTTATAAGCCCAAGATACTCAGCAAGCGGTATAAAGTCAACCGGATTTATAAAGCCCATGGTTGCTGAATTCCATCTGACAAGAGCCTCTGCACCTGCACAGACATCCTCCCCCTTCACGTTTATAATCGGCTGAAAGTACACGGTGAACTCATCGCACTCATTCATTGTGGCTTTTCTCATGTACTTTTCCAGGTCAAGACGCTTTGTGCTTGTGCCATCAATAGCCTCGTTGTAGAACTCTATACGGTTTTTTCCTTCTTTCTTAGCATTGAAAAGAGCTATATCAGCTCTTCTTATGACATCCTCCACATTGCTTGCATCTGTCGGAAAAATGCCACTCCGGCACTTATTGTACAGTAATAGTCCTCTCCCTTCAAGAACCACGGTCTGACAAATATCTGTTGTATATCATTAATGATACTCTCTAGCCTGTCAACAGAGCTGCCTGTCACTATGACAATAAACTCATCGCCACCCATCTTGTAGCAGTGGTTCTCAATTCCCTTCACCTGTGTCAGGCTGTGCGATATAGCTTTTAAAAGCACATCTCCGTACTGATGGCCAAGCCCGTCATTTATATGCTTGAAATCATCCAGATCTATATAAATCATCGCACCTCTGGTGTTGTTTTTCACTGAATCATCTATAAACTTAGCCAGATCCTGCTCACATCTCATCCTGTTATATAGCCCTGTCAGAAAATCATTATTGGCCTGGTTCTCAATGCGCTGCTGATAACGCTTCTTCTGTGTGATGTCATACAGTGTAACAAGCTGCACATTGCGGCCATCCACCCACACTATGCCTGTACGATGAATATCAAACCACTTATCCTCCTCCGTCACGTAGACCTCTGTAAAGCTCCGGCTCTCTGCTATGGGAAAAATATATTTTTCCAGCTTGTTCTGTTCAATAATATTTGAAAGCAGCTGCTTACAGTAATTATTCATGTAAAGTATCTCTGACTTAGACATATCCGCCACATATATACCGCAGCCGGAGTTTTCCAGTATCGCTTCGAGCGAAGCATAGGAGCCTGCAAGCGAGTTGGTTGTTATCTTTTTTGTGAGAATACTTTGAATGACGCGCTTCGTATCATTTAAAAACTTCACATCATATTTTCCCCAGCTTCTGTCATCCTCCTCATCAAAAAAGCACACATACATCTCAGTCCTGTTATCTATATTTACAGGCTGGAATATGGCTGCCCTCATAGCCTGCTTCTCCATGAAAAGGCGGAATTTCTCCGGCATCACAGAGTCTGATGATATAATATAAGGCTTTCCGGTGAAAAAAGGCACCTCGGTAATTGATATTGTATCAAACGGCTTTCTGCCATAGCTTACAATCACATCCAAATGCATGCCGTCCACGTTTTGCGGATGATAAAAGCACCGGTAAGCTTTATGGTAGTAACTGCACTCTCCAGTGCTTTTTGAGCCATATCAGTAAAGCTTCCATCCATCTCAAGCAGTTTTATAACAGAATTTATAGCCTCAAGCATATGAAACTGTTTCTTGATTTCCTCATCTGACTTCCTGATAAGCGAAAGTGCCTCATTCGCAGCATCCTCATCTCTCATTGTGATCAAAAGCTGTCTGGTCGTAGTCTCCAGAAACTCAATTGTTCTGTTAAAACGCGCTTCACCGGTAGTAATTATGCCATCAGGAAGCAGGTTTCTCTCATCATTAGACATCTGCTCATCAATTGCCGCAGCTATAACCCAATATATATCGTGGGTATTGTCCACTCTTACAATCAGACCATACAGCCTGATATAATCCTTATCCAGAGGTTCATCTATGAGATTCTCAACCCTGCAGTCCGACAGTCTCAAAAGAAGGTTTTCGTATTTCTCCTCACCAATAAAGGTAAGCATACTCTTCCATTCATCGTTACATTGACACACCTCTGTCATGACTCCATCCTTTTTGTCAGACACGACAAATATATTCCGTTGACCATGCAGAAATAATCCTGTATTTTTTGAAAAAGCTTGGAATCCGACATATTTTCCTCCTAAAAACTCACACAAATCAATCCACATATCTGATAACAAACAAATAAAAGTCATTCTTATCGAGAATACATGTCTCCTGAAGCAGACGGTATTCGACACGCAGCCTGATTTGTTTCTTCACAAACCCAATCTCATTTGAATACATGACTATGATTCCGCCGGATACCAGATGCTCTGCGGCCTTGTCGAAAAACCTCTCGTAAAAAGCTCCATCTCCGCCTTGGTCTGTCGGTTACGAACCGGCATATCCGTAATCAGCTCATCAAATTTGTAGTCATGTCTGAAATCAAAGAAATCCCTGTGTATAAAATTAATTCTTGTTTTGGCAAACGCAGCATTCTCTCTGCCCATAGTGATTGCATCTCCATAGGTATCTGTAGCATATATCTCGCGTGCCGGGACTAAATGTGCGCGCTCTATAAGCAGTGTACCAACTCCGCAGAACGGATCCATGATTTGTGCCGTTTCCTTAAGATACGGCTTTGCAAGTGAAACAATAAGTGCAGCTTGTGACGGATGCATCGACGTAGGAAGCACATTCTTTCTGTACGCAAATCTATTATCCTGTATAGAACATAATCTCATGCAGACAAAATAATTGTCATTTTTTGTTGGTATGAGCTTAATCACCACGTCGTAATCATTTGGTGAATTGATCATCCTGCCCGCAAAATGCATATCGATAGCTTTCGCAAGCCTGCTCTGGGTACGCCGCATCTGCCGTGCTCTCAATACGATAGTAAAACGGACCACCCTCACGGTGCATGCGTCTTAATATATCATACATATCTGACTCTGCAAGAAGTCCGGCTGCTTCCTGTGCATCCTTTGGCAGAAGCGATGCTGCATGTATGGTAAAGTACATTTTTCTGAATGTGCGCACCTGCATGATAAGAGGTATATTGTCAGTCTTTACAAGCACTCCAAGCGGATGCAGCTTTGTATCCTTAACCGGTATCTGACGTCGTACCACCTCTCTGTGAAGGCGGTTTGTCATCAGAAGCAGCTCAGCCTTTACTCCCTCGAGCACAGGTGTATGGTGCTTTATCCCATTATATTTAATCAGGATTTTATTTATCTCGTTTAATTCTTCCTCAATATGCTTCCTATTTTCAGCTGTGACCGTCATATGCTCAAGCTCTTTTGCACGTTCCATAAGCTGTGGCAAGAGCTCTTTGCAGTCCAGCTGTGACAGCGCCGCCAGATATGAGCCCTTTACAAAGCGCATCTGTTCAGCCTCGTATGCTTTAAAAACCTCATCAGAAAGCTGTGACATATGAAGATCTCCTATCAGAAGCGCTGCGTTCTTTCTGGTTTTTGCATCTTCTGCCCCATAAACGACACAAGCAGCTCATCTTCTCCTGCAAGCAGCTTTAGAGCCTCTGCTAATGCATTTTCATCTTTAATCTCCTGTCTGAGGCTGCTCAGATTCTGACGTACATTCTCTTTTTTTAACAGATTTCCGATAATTTCCTTCATTTTTAAATCATCCTTTAATTTATTGTATATTGTCAGTTTTGGCTTGCCTCTTCCTTTGGCACACCATTTTCTTCGATGTATGTATCCAGATCCTTGTGAAACTGCTCCCACGCATCCTCATGCTCCACGAAGTATAGCGGACACTTCTTGCCTGTCACATCGTAGTGCCTTATTACATCATCAGCACTCAGATCATACCGCCCCATAAGCCATGTGGTGAGCTCTATGAGCGACTGGTATGTGCTGTCGTTGAACTTTCCTGTCTCATCCTCTATACAGCACTCTATTGATATTGTGTCACTGTTTCTGTTATTAGATGCATACGATACCTCATTGCAAGGTATGCACTGCACTATCTCACCCTCTAATCCTATAACAAAGTGTGAGCTTGCTTTGGTCTTTTGGTCTCTGCCAGGCCATTGAAATAGTCTCTGTTTTGTCTGGCTGACGTACCCGGATTTGCTGTATAATGGACAACTATGCCGTTTACCTTCTCTAATGCCTTCTGTGGTCTGGAATACGGATTGGGTGTCAGCAGCTGCACATCAAGCTTTGGCTGTATAGGATTGTAAAGAGTACTGGTCACCTCTGCCTTTACCTCTTCCTGCTTTGCCTTTTTGCCCCTTAAAGCTCCCCACTATGATTATCGTTGCAATTATAAGTATTATCATGCCTATAACAATGCCATTGCTAATAAGCTGCTTTCTTCTAACCTGGGCGCGGTGTCTCTTTCTATATTCTTCGCGCTTTCTCTGTCTTATCTTTTCATACTCGTCCATTTAATTATCCCCGGTTATCTCTTTTGTTTGCTTTTATATATCTATTCCAAGCTTTTATAAACATTTGCATACAATATAAGAGTATATTAGCACAAATCGGCTTATTATGCCACATAAAATAATACAAAAGCACCAGATATTACGACGCAACATAATACCCGGTGCTTTATTATAAATGTATATTCTTATTATTAATCACACTTAATCTCGTGAACCCATCCATCCGGTCCATCAATATGACCCATCTGAATACCTGTAAGTGTGTCACGAAGCTTCTTTGTGACAGGTCCCATCTCATCCATACCGCTTGGGAAGCAGATTTCCTTGCCGTGGTCTACAATCTTTCCTACCGGTGAGATTACTGCTGCTGTTCCGCAAAGTCCACACTCAGCAAAATCCTTTACCTCATCAAAGAGCACCTCTCTGTGCTCAACCTTAAGTCCTAAGTACTTCTCTGCAACTACCATCAGTGAACGGCGTGTGATTGATGGCAGGATACTGTCTGATTTAGGTGTAACAAATGTGCCATCCTTTGTAATAAACAGGATGTTTGCTCCACCTGTCTCCTCAATCTTTGTACGGGTTGCAGGATCGAGGTACATATTCTCTGCAAAGCCCTGTGCATGTGCATCTACAATAGCATGAAGACTCATTGCATAGTTGAGTCCTGCCTTGATGTGGCCTGTTCCATGAGGTGCTGCACGATCGAAATCTGATACACGGATTGTGATTGGCTTTGCGCCACCCTTGAAGTATGGTCCTACAGGTGTTACAAGGATTCTGAACTGATATTCATCAGCAGGCTTTACACCAATTACTGCGTTTGTTCCCATAATGTATGGTCTGATATAGAGTGTAGCGCCTGAGCCGTATGGTGGAACCCATGCTGCATTTGCCTTTACTACTTCCTCAACTGCCTTTACAAATCTATCCTCCGGGAATACTGGCATCTCAAGTCTCTCACATGAATCCTTAAGACGCTGTGCGTTTAAGTCAGGTCTGAAGCAGACAATTCTGCCATCCTCTGTTGTGTATGCCTTAAGTCCCTCGAAGCATGTCTGTGCATACTGGAATACTCCCGCACACTCATTAAGTGTCACTGTATGATCCTTTGTGAGCTGTCCATCGTCCCACTTTCCATCTTTATAATTAGAAACATAGCTGTAATCTGTTTCCTGGTAGCCAAAACTAAGGTTTGACCAATCGATATCCTTCTTTTCCATCTTTATATCCTCCGTTTCTTTACGGATCCGATATAACCTAGTGTTATCATATATCGGGTCTACTATCATTTATGCTCATTCTAGTACAACAGAAAAAAAAATGTCTAGTACTATTTTTTTATAATAACTATAACTTAAGTTTCTATATAGCTTTTTTTTACTATTATAAGATAAGTCCTGACTTTTTTCTTACTTTTTTCAATAGCTGTATTAAACCTTCCAAACGGACGCCCAAGCAGCAGTCCGATCACAAGCGATATTGCTATAAATATAAGAAGAATCGCAAGATCCTTGCAATAATCAAAGCGGTACATGCCTCCAACGCACTCTCTCAGGGCATTCATGGCATAGTTAAACGGCATGAACTTATACAGTGCTCTGTACACCTGTGGCAGCACCTCAACCGGGAATGTGCCACCTGCGCCTGCCACCTGAATGACCATGATGACTACTGCTACAGCCTGTCCCACATTGCCCAAGGCTGCTGTGAGTGAGTACATAAGAAGCGTGAATACAAGGCTTGTCAGCGCGCTTGCGCACCAGAAAAGGAACGGATGCCTGCACTGTATTCCGACAAAGAACAAATCACCGAGCACTGTCACAAGTGTCTGAATCTGGCCTATAACAAAAAATGTGATATATCTGCCAAAAAACTTATGTACGCTGTTTACTTTGCCAAGTGATTTTATATCGTCAGTGTCCTTTACCTTTGTTTTCACAAGTGCAACAGTTATCAGACCTCCCACCCACAGAGCCAGCACTGTGTAAAACGGTGCCATAGCTGAGCCATATGTGGATATCTCATATATCTTCTGCTCATCCATAGACAGCGGTGATGTCACAAACTGCGCAATGAGTGTCGGATCTGTCTGAAGCAGCTTTACAATCTCATTAAACTGCTCATCGTTTGATAAATTATCAAATCCTGATATAACATTCTGCAAACCATCTCTGATCTGCTGTACATACTGTCTGGTATTTACAATATCTGCATTTCCTGATTTAAGAACCACCGAATAATCATCTAGTGCTTTTTGTATATCCGGGAAGCTGTTGTCCAAAGAACCAAGCATGGACTGTGTCTCAATAAGTGCATATTCTATATCATATACCGCTCCTGTGAGATTCGGTGATACACTATGGTCAAATGTATTTTTAAGTGTATCTATTGCAGACTTGGCACCTGACACATCGGCTTTTATTGATTCCTTAAGAAGCTTTAGCTTATCTGCCGTCAATTCAGTATCAGACTTAAGGTCTTTAATCTGTGTTTTAATGCTTTGGATATTATTTCTGACAGCCTCTATCTGCGAGCTATCCACTCCCTTTAAGCCTTGAATGGCGGCAAGAGTATTCTCAGCAAGCTGCTCTACCGTATCAAAGCCGGCCACGGAAACAGATATATCCGCAGTACCGGCATCAGCTAATCCCGACGCATTTAAGAGCTGTATGGAGTTTTCCAGCACATCGAGCTGGCTGTTTATGTTTGATAAGCTTATGTCGACCATCTGTGTGATGGTTTGCGCTGTCTGTGCCCCCGAAAGCACCGATGACTGCATGCCGCTTACCGATGACTGTCCCCGTCAATCAGCCCCTGCACACTCGGAAGCAGTGACTGTGTCGAGCCTATCAGGCTGTCTGCTGAATCCGTGAGCATGGCAAATGTATCGAGCATGCCTGCATATGTAGAAAGAGTCGTATCCATATCCTTTAGCTTGTCAACAACTGTTCCGGCCAGGTTATCACCTGATTTGCCGTCTCCCACTATGAGCTCTCCCGACTTTGACGCTATCTCCGTAATCGTGCTCACCATTGAAGAGTTTACAGACTGCTGCACCGTGGTCTTGACCTTTGAGGTTATCTTTGTTGCTATGGCATTTTTCTTGCTGTTTTCATAGTATTCTATCTGCGGATTGACCGGCTCACCGCTTAGGAAGCTAAGCATATCAGCTGAAAAATCCTTCGGCACAATAAAGGCTGCATAGCACTTTCCACTATAAACATACTCCAGTGCCTCTTTACTGCTGTCTGTGAAAATCCAGCCAATTGCATCGTTTTCCTTCAGTCCCTTTATGACACTGTCTCCCATACATAGCTTTAAACCACCGACGCTCATCCCCTCATCCTCAGAATATACTGCTATGTGCATCTGTGATGTAGCTTCCTCTCCGTAAGGATCCCAGTTGGACATAATATTAAACCATGCGTACAAAGCCGGGATGATGCCAAGACCCATAATAATGACTATGGCAACCACATTTGTAGATATGCGTTTCAGGTCAGCCAGATATATTTGAAATATTTTTTTCATTGCTCGGCATCCTCCCCTGTACTTTGCTGCATCGTATCAAATCTCTGCTCCACTCTTTCGGCTATTTCCTGCACCCTGTCCTCAATCTGCACGACAGGACTCACACTCTGTGCATCACAGCCGCTTATCTCATTCATCTTCTCCTGCAGCTTATAGTCCACATACTCGACTCCGATTAAATACACTGCGATAGCAAACAGACTCACTATCCACAGTACAAGAAAAATGATTTTTTGAGCTATCCGGCACAATCATCAGCAGAACAAGAAAAAAAGAGCGGAATGATGTATATGCACCTTAATCCTATTTTTATCCGTTTTTGATTCTGCTCGTGAATGGTCTTTTCATATCCGACCAGCTTATCATACATCTCGCGCAGTCTCTTATCATCGGATAGCGGCTGCTCATTCACATTATTATTTGCATTATTATTCATATCATTATCCATATTGGAATCTTTATTACTGTTTCTACCTGTATCCTGCATACTTTCCTTCCCGCTTTATAGCTTACGGCACATCAGAAGTACCATATTAATATGCCAATTATCAATTTATTAATTGTACATTTAACTATAGCATCTCAGTATCTTCCATACGCTTCTCTATAAAATGATTGAGTCTGATAAACGGCTTTCGTATCACAAGTCCTATCACCAAAGAGGCTGCGCCAAAAAGTAAAAAGCGTGATATAACATTTGCCGAGTGTGTTTTCGTACATACCTCCTATACACTCCCTCATCGCATTTATCGCATATGGGAATGGGAAGAAAATATACACTGCCCTGAAAAATGCCGGCAGCGCCTCTATCGGATATGTGCCGCCGCTTCCTGCAATCTGAAGTACCATGACAACCACCGCCAGTGCCTTTCCTATATCACCAAAGGATATGGTCAGAGAATATATGAGCAGTGAAAATGTAAGGCTTGTCACTGCGCCTGTCACAATAAATGACACCGGATGCACACACTGTATTTTAAGCAGATATAAATCACCAAGTACAATGATAAAGGTCTGTACCTGTGACAGTAAAAAGAATGTCAGATATCTGCCAAAATAAAGCTGTGAAGGCTTTAGTTTCCCAAGCCCCTTGGCATCCGCGTGAACCTTTACCAGTGAAACAAGTATAGTCATGCCCACCCATATGGCAAGTGTCGTATAAAAGGTGCTACCCGGAGCCATAATTGGCTATCTCGTAGATATAATTATCTGATACCTGCACCGGCTCTGAAAAGAAGCTGCCAAGCTTTTCAGGATTCCCCGAAAGCAGATTCACTATGATATCAGCTTTTTCATCCTCAGAGGCTGCTTCAAGCTTGTCGAGTGTCGTATTTATCTTGTCAGATGCTGATTCTATGACTCCCTTAAGCTGTGTCATGCTCATATTGAGTGTATCAAGCGTACTGTCCACTCCGTCAAACACCTGCGCCATGGAGCCTGATGTCTGACTTAGATTGCCAAGTGTGGTCTGCATTGAATCAAGAACCGACGACATACTGCTTATCATGCCGTCCACCTGTGGCACTATCTGTGAGGTATATGTATCATTCACTGCTGACGCGGTCGATGAAAGAGCCGACATTACGCTCTTAAGTGTTTCTGCAGAATTCTGTGTTTTTCCCGATAAATCCACAGACTGTGTGCTTTCTATCATGCTCTTTATCTGTTCCTTGACAAGCTCTATATTGGAAATAAGTGTGCCGACATGGGTATCGTCCATATCCGGCTTTATTTTGTTGATTTTATCCTCAAGAGTGTCAATATTACCTTTCAAAGCATCCGCTGACTGTTTAATATTTTGCACATCACTTTGAATCGTATTTACATCCTGTGACAGATTTGCATCTGAAATCTGCTTTGATATATCATCAATCGAGCTCTTCACCTTTGCTAATGCCGCTGTGATATCTGCACTAAAGCTGTCGAAGGATTGTCTGGTGGACTGCAGATCATTTTTACTCTCTTCAAGCCTGTCTGTGCCATTTGCAAGCTTATCCTGTCCGTCTTTGAGTGCTTCGCCCGTTTCTTTAGACACCTGTGACAACGCCTTATTTCCGTCAATAAACGTATCTATCATGGCATCGTACTGCGCAAGACTCTCTGATACCGCTTCAAGCTTACCGGTCATCTGCCCCACAGCATCCTTTTCCTTCATGTCATCGGATATTACGTTGGTCTCCTTAAATACCTGCTCTGCAAGCACCTTTATAAACTGCTTATTAATACTTGATTTAACAGCACTTGCTGCGCTGTCCGTTATCTTTGTCGCAACAGCATTTTTTTCTTGTCGTTGAGATAGTAGGTAATCCTTGGATTTTCAATATTGTCAGCTACACCATGATACATGCTGTAGGTAAACTGCTCATCTATGACAAGTGCAGAATAATATCTGCCGGACTTAACACCCTCAACAGCCTTTTCCTCTGATTTAACAAATTTCCAGCCTATAGTATCCTTTTGCTTTAATGACTCTACCACACCATCGCCCATATTGACAGTTTCGCTGTCATTCTTCGTCCAGCCTTTGTCAAGATTGACTACTGCAATTGCTATATTTCCGGTGTTGCCATACGGGTCCCAGTTGGCATAGATATTAAACCATGCATACAGCGCCGGCAACACGCACAGTCCAATAACTATAATGAGTACAAGCACATTTCGGAATATGCCGCACATATCTCTTTTAAAAATTCTTAAAATATCAGCCATGAATCATCCTCTTATATCCGGTGTTTATATCCGGTGCTGTTTAAGCTCCCCAATAAAATACAATGAGCCAAATGCAACATTTTTCGTATCTCTTTTCAGGTGCTTACTTATCTCATCAACTCCTGAAAGCTCTGTTGCCTCAACTCCCTCTTTTCTGATAAAATCAGCAAGGTGCGATGCCTGCAGTGCCCTGTCCGAATCCGGTGTCACTGTATAAAACTCCTCAGCAAGCGGTAAAATCTCACGTATCATGATATCATAGTCCTTATCAGCCATGACTCCCATGAAAAAGCAAAATTTCTCACCCGGATACATCTGCATGAGGCTCTCCTTAAGCGCATCAACTCCATTGCTGTTGTGTGCTCCGTCCACTAGCAGAAACGGCTCCTTTGATACTATCTCCATGCGTCCCGGCCACACAGCCTCTTCAAGTGCACTCTTTATCCTGTCATTCAGGTCTGTTTTCTCGCTCTTTGCCCCTGTCTTATCATATCGCATTTCATATTCCAGCCCGCCATAGTGCTTTCCCAGCACATACCGCGCCGCAAGCTCTGCCGCTGCTGCATTTTCCCACTGAAATGTGCCACAAAGCCTCAGCGCGTAGCCGCTGCAGCGTGCTATATCGCTTTGCTCCACAGTGATTATCCGTGCATGCTTTTTTTCGCTTCCTGCTCGATTACCTGCATGGCACGTTTATCCTGCTGTTCCACCACCACTGTGCCGTTTTCGTTTATGATACCGGCCTTCTCAGCCGCTATATCAGCTATATCACTGCCAAGGATAGCCATATGGTCATAGCCTATCTTTGTAATAACGGCACATTGCGGTGTGCCGATTGCATTTGTTGAGTCAAGTCTGCCTCCGAGCCCTGTCTCAATGACCATATAATCGCACTGCTGCTCCTCAAAGTACAAAAGAGCCATGGCAAGGCAGTAGTCAAACATCGTAAGTCCTATGCCAAAATCTATATCAAGCAGATAGTTTCCAAGCCGTATGACATCCTCCTTAGGTATCATACGCCCATCAACCGTGATGCGCTCCTCAAAATCTACCAGATGCGGTGATACAAACGTGCCTACCCTCATATGCTCTTTTTTTAATATACTAGAAAAAAAGCGCACACCGAGCCCTTTCCATTGGTGCCTGCCACATGGATATACGGTATTATGCGCTTTTGCTTTCCTTTTTTCTCTCAGCACCTTTATGACCTGTGCTGTCACCACCACTCCCGGCTCATTGCCGAAACGGCGTGTGTTTTCTATTTTGTTTAAAACCTGTGTGTAATCTAAATTTCCCATGCCATCATTATAATATATCCGGCCGATAAAATAAAGACCATATCCTTATACTGCTATAATAATGCCTCCGTCATTTGCATACATGCTTGAGATGCCGGCAGTATCCACAATGACAATCTTCTTAAATCTGGCAAGCTTCTCAAGGCATGCCTTCACATACTGTGCACGCTCCGGGCAGTTGCAGTGTGAAATTGCAAGAATCCTGTGCTCACAGTCCTTTGTGGCAGCCACAACATCCTCTACCATCTTGGCAAGTGCCCTCTTAATGCCTCTGGCCTGGCTAAAGCTGCTGGATTGAACCCTCATCGGTTGAGCCCATGACAGGCTTTATATTTAAAGTGCTGGCCACAAAAGCCTTCAGGTTGCTTAATCGTCCTGCCTTTCTTAATGTATCAAGTGTCTCAAGCACAAAGAAGGTATTCATGGAAGAAATATACTCCTCGGTCTGCTTTACAACCTCATCAAATGAAAGTCCACTCTCTTCAAACTCCTGTACCTTCATGCCGATTAGTGTCTCGCCTATAGATGCTGAGCGGGAATTGAATACATAGATTTGCTTGCCACAGTCCTCATGCTCCTCGTTGTACAGATTGACTGCTAAAACAGCGCTGTTGTATGAGCCGCTGAGCTTGCCCGAAAGTGTGACAACATATACATGGTCAGCCTCTCCCTCAAAGGCCTGCATATATTCCTCAGGAGACGGGCATGACGACTTTGGTCCCTTTACACTCTCCTTTACTCTTCTTAAGAAATCATGCTGGTCAAAGCTCTCATCATCGCGGATTCTGTATCCGTCAACATCAAGCTCGAGTGCCACATTGCAAAAATGTCCATCCTTCTTAAGGCTATCTGTGAGCTCACCACAGCTATCTATTATAATCTTATACATATCTATTCCTCCTGCACTATATGATAATAAAAGTTTAAATTACTTTTTTAAAAGTTATTTCATTCCGTAACAAGTAGTTTTCATTACTACGTCATATTAGCACGAAAACTAAACTTATGCAAGAGGTTTCTGTATTTATTTTCCCATAATGGTTATCTGCCCTTTAATGGTACCCGAAAAAGGCCGTCACACAGTCGCTTAAGGCTTTCATGTCGCGTACTCCCATAAGCTCACAAGCTGAGTGCATTGCAAGAATAGGTATACCTATATCCACGTCTTTACCGGCAGAAGCGTACCTGCAATCGAGCCCAGTGTGCTGCCGCCACGGCTGTCCGAACGGTTCACAAAACGCTGGTAAGGTATGCCCTTTTCATCACACAGCTGACATAGAATAGCAATAGCTTGCGCATCCGTAGCATACGACTGAGAACACGCCTGCTTGATACAAAAGCCTTTTACCCATAACAGGCTTATTTGTGATATCCATCTTTTCCTTTTTATTAGGATGAAGCGCATGAGCCACATCGACAGACAAAAGCATGGCATCATATATGCTCTCATCTATTTCATTTTCTGAAAGGTCCATATTTCTTAAAATACGTCTGAGCATATCGTGAAGCATTATAGAGGCAGCGCCCTGCTTACTGCTGCTGCCAATTTCCTCATGGTCGAAAAGCGCTATGATGTTTATTCCATCAGCTCTGTTTCCATCCTCTATGGCATCAAGAAGTGCCCTGCAGGATGACTGGTTGTCGATTCTCGGCGATGAAATCATGGTGTCATTCACACCGACAAAGCAAGGCTCCTCCATACAAAATGTATTGAGCTCAAAGTCTATGATGTCGCTCTTTTCCACAGACAGCTCTCTAGCCAGAAAGCTAAGGAAATAATCCGTGGTCATTTCATCCTCAGGTATTGAATCAAGCACCGGCATCAGATCCACCTGATTATTTATCCCGACACCCTTATTCACATCCCTGTTCATATGAATGGCAAGATTTGGAATAATCATGACAGGCTTTTTAGACCTATATTGCACCATACGCGGATTGAACACATCCTCACTCTTTATAGCCACGCGCCCTGCCACTCCGAGAGGTCTGTCAAACCATGTGTTTAAAATCGGTCCTCCATACACCTCTACATTAACCTGTGCATATGAGTTTGTCATAAAATCCGGATTTGGCTTTATGCGAAGATATGGATAGTCTGTGTGAGCTGCCGCTATTCGCACCATATCCTTTTTGTTGTAGCCGCTTCCTACCGTAAACGCAAACATGGTCGTATCATGGTGATTTAAGACATACCTGCCACCGCGCACAAGCTTCCAGTCACCTGTATAATCTATCTCCTCAAATCCGTTTTCCAAAAGCTCCTGCTTTGCAGCCTTCACACACTCGCATGGTGAAACAGCCGCTTTTAGTAAATCAAATAATTTTTCCTGTTTCATGGATTGCCTCCTGTTTTCATTGCATAACGCATTTATTCTACCACGGACTTTACAATTATTCCAGTTGAACAGACTTTATTTTTTATTTTTAAGGCTATTTTTATGGCATAATCCGCGAATCTGATGTATGATATAATAATCGATAACAATTCAAAACCACTTAGAACAATCATTCGCTGTCACATACAATGTGAAAAATGAGGAGAAATTATGATATCAATTGAACTGACAGACACAAAGGACTTTATGAACAAGCTGCTTCGCACGGAAATCTTTGACAACTTCCTGCTCCAGGAGGCCGTCATCACAAAGGCAGCCTCATATGTCATAGATGGTCACCTGCAAAAGGGCTTTTACAGCTCCACAGAGCTTGAGGAAAATGGTATAGCGGGCTATAGCATACTCCCCTTTAGGATGCTTCGCACAAACTGCTTTGACCTGATAAAGGGCCGACAGACTCCATCGTCATTCAAGTTTGTCTTTCTGCTTTCACCTGAAAACATGGAGCACACCCTAAGCAGTCTGCACTCTGCTTTCACCGTGTCCGATATCAGTGGTTTTTTCATTAATATCAGATATCAGAGCCAGCTTCTGACTCTGACAACCGGAATATCCTACAATATTTTTTCAGCAGATAAGACCTTAGACGGTGAATGGGATAAGCTTGTAATGAAATTTTTAGCAAATAATGACATAAACTTTAAAGAACTTTGACTTTATTGCTTTACATCTTAAACCTGTTATGCTATTCTAACGTTAGTTGCGTAAGCAGCATTATTATTATTTGGAGGTACTTTCGATGAGCAAAGGTACAGTAAAATGGTTCAACAACCAAAAAGGTTACGGATTCATCACAGCCGAGGACGGAAAAGGATGTATTCGTACATTTCTCAGGACTTAACATGGAGGGCTTCAAAACTCTCGAGGAAGGTGCAGCAGTAGAGTTCGATATCACTGATGGCGCTAAAGGTCCACAGGCAGTTAACGTTGAGGTAGTTAAATAATTTTGACCCCTCAGGCAATCTAGTTTCTATGTACCTTTTTCTTTATTATATATTTAGGTAAAATTATAGTTACAAAAATGTTAATTGGGGAATAAGATATAAGAATCATGATTAAAAAAAGAAGAGTTCATTTCGAACTCTTCTTTTTTTGTGCTTTTTTATTTGAATGATTTTAGTTGTTTACACGATGATGAGACATCGGTGAGCTTGTGGTGAGTGGTAAAAATGTATAACCATTCGCCTGTCCCCACTGGATGATCTGCTCGACCGCATTGACACTGAAATCCTTTATGTCGTGCTGCAATACAACTGATACGTTGTGGCTCTGTACTCCTGAAATGACATTCTGCACTACCTGTTCCGTGCTGATTGGCTTACTGTTTGCATCTCCGCTCGATACATTCCAGTCACAGTATAAAAAGGTCCTCTTGCTGTCACATCATTGACGAGCTGTGTCATAATGCCCGGACAGTAATCCTTGCTCACAGTATTTGACGAGCCACCCGGGAATCTGATGATTGACGCATCATTTCCTGTCTGTGCCTTTATGATACTGTTCATCTGCTCAAGGTCATCAAAAATGCCTGCTCACTTGTATATATCTGGTTGTATTTGTGGCTGGCAGAGTGGATAGCCACTGTATGTCCTCTCTTTGCCTCCTCTGCTATCAGGTTCTGATAGTCATGATGCGTATTTGTAACAAAGAAGGTAACCTTCACGTTGTATTTATCAAGTAAATCTAAAAGTCCCTGTGTATACTTTCCGGGACCATCGTCAAAGGTAAGATAAATAATCTTGTTGCCCGGATTTACTGTGTCTGCCGTGGCAGCCGGATCATACACACTGACCACTCTTGTAGCTGTAGCCTTATTGCCTGATGAATCTGAGACCTCATAGGTCACAGTATACTTTCCTGCCTTATCCTTATCTACCTTATCTCCTGATACCTTGATACTGTCTGTGATGTCTCCGTCACAATTGTCTGTTGCTGTGTATCCCGGATCACTGTACTTATCACCCTTTTTAACTGACATAAAATCATCACCCGAAAGCTTTATCTGCGGTGCAGTGGTATCTGTGACATGCACAGTCCTTTTGACCTCGCTCTCATTCTTTGACGAGTCAGCGACACTGTACTTTATCTCATAGTCTCCCGGCTTTGAAGTATCAACAGCTCCTGTGACAGATACCTTGTCTGTCAGATCCCCATCATAGTTGTCTGTTGCCGTATATCCCGGGTCACTGAACTCGCTGCCTGCCTCTACAGTCATCTCTGCATCGCCATTTAATGTAATCTCCGGAGCCTTCTTATCCCTCACCTCAACCTTGATTGTCTGTGTCGCAGTTTTTTTACCGTACTGAGCAGTTACCTTTATCTCGTATGAACCTGTCTTTGTCACATCGACAATACTGTCTATAGTGCATTTTATCTCTTTTCCCTTCCGGTTTATAAGCCTGCCTCTGACATACGCCTTGATTTTTGGTGCCTCAAACTTTTTGCCATACTCAACAGTAATACCGTTTTTGAACCTGCTGCTGAACTCAATATGTGAATCAAAGCATGTGATATATCCTATAAACGCCACCACCAGAACTATTGCAGCCGTAAGTATGCCGATAATCATCTTTTTATTTTTGTCCATTTTTCTAATCCTCTTTAGCATTTTATAATTATTCTCTCTATATTATTACTCAAACCTGATAATATTATTTCAAGCAATATCTATTATAGCGTTAAACAATCTTTTTGCTACTGCAAATTCCTTGAGAATTTCTTAATGTTGGCTTCATATATTTCAGTTATGTTACAATTGTTTCTTTATCATGAATACCTCCGGTGCAGTCTTAATAAGTAATTAATTTATTTAATATCTTTGTTACTATTCAGTTCTCAATATGACTAACCACATATCTTTTTGCAGATAAATCAAAAATCCCCCGAACTAGTCGGGGGATTTAAAAAAAGCTTATGCTGTAACAATCATTTTATTACTGCTCCTTACGGTGCATCTCAAATGTCTCCATATGGTAGTTGGCGATGTTGTCACGAATCTTTCTGTCATCTGCTCTGCTTAAGAGATCATCACGGAACTTCTTGGTAGTCACCATGTCATTGTATGAACTTGGTCCGCCTACGCAGCCGCCCTCACATGCCATTCCCTCAATGAAGTTCTCAGGAAGCTTGCCTGCCTTCATGAGGAGAAGTGCCTTCTTACACTCTGCTGCTCCGTTTGCCTTGCAAACCTTACAATCAACATCCTCGCCTTTTTTCCTTCATGCTCTCGATTACGGCTGCTGTAACTCCGCCTGAGTTTGCGAAACGCTTACCGAATACTGAGCCCTCCTGATATGAGGTATCATCAGCCTCAAGCTGTACTCCCTTTGCCTTCATAATAGCACGAATCTCGCTGAAGGTAAGTACATAGTCTGCATTGCCCTCTATCTTCTGATCATGTACCTCTGACTTCTTGGCAACACATGGTCCGATGAATACTGTAACTGCATCAGGGTCCTTTGCCTTTATCATTCTTGAAACTGCACACATAGGTGAAACAGTTGTAGAAATCTTGTCAGCAAGCTCAGGATAGTGCTTTCTAACCATATTTACAAATCCAGGACAGCATGATGTAACCTTCTTCTCTCCTGCCTCATATGCCTCAAGCCACTCATCAGCCTCGTATGCTGCTGTCATATCTCCTCCGAGCGCTACCTCAACAAAACCGTTGAAGCCAACTGCCTGCATAGCTTTCTTCCAGCTGTTCATAGTGATATTTGCGCCAAACTGTCCCTCTGCTGCAGGTGCAACCATAGCGTATACATGCTTGTTCTCTGACTTGATTGCATCGATTACATCTACGATGTATGTCTTTGATCCGATAGCTCGAATGGACAGCTGTGGATACACTTACCACATCTGATACATTTGCTCTCATCAATCACTGAAATGCCGTACTCATTGTATGTAATGGCGTTTACAGGACAAGAGAACTTACATGGTCTCTTTAAATGAGCGATAGCGTTGTAAGGACATGCCTGTGCACAGCGTCCACACTCCTTACACTTCTGTGGGTCGATATGTGAGCGGAGACGTCCTGCCTCGATTGCTCCAAACTTACAGGCATTGATACATGCCTTTCCAAGACAGTTCTGACAGTTCTCTGTTACTGTGTAGCTTGAAATCGGACAATCCTCACATGCTGAGCTAATTACCTGGATGATATTGCCGTCATCGTTTGTGCTTGGTGCTTTACCCTCTGCAAGTCTGACACGTTGACGGATGATTTCTCTCTCCTTGTAGATACAGCAACGGAACTGAGGTGTCGGTCCCGGAATAAGTGTAAATGGGATGTCATCTCTGATCTCATCGAGGTTACCTGCAAATGCAGCCTTTGCGACCTCAAGCAAAACTGCATGTTTGATTTTGATTACGTTTTCGTCAGCGTACATATTATCTCCTTTTCCTTAAAATAAATGTATATTTTGTTACCTAATAAATTACATACTTAGAAGAATCATTATACCATGTGACACTTCCCATATCACATGACCTGATTCCTCTAAAAAAATGCTCCTAGTATTTATCTACTAGGAACATTTTACAAAATTTTTAAACTTTTTCTACCCTTGTATTCATCAAAATACAAAGAATTGTTATTTTTTTTCACAATAGCAGCGATTTCAATAAGAATTACTCATGGCGCAGTGCATCAATAGGGTTCAGGTTCGCTGCCTTGTATGAAGGAAGCATACCGAATATAATTCCGATTGCCATTGAAAAAAGCACCGCAAGTATAGCTGCTGCCGGACTTATCGCTGTCGGCGTGCCGTTTAGCATTGAGATGACCTTAGAGAGTATCACTCCAACCAGCACTCCGACTAAGCCTCCAAGACTTGTGAGAACAACTGCCTCTGTGAGGAACTGTCCGAGTATTGCTCCCTTTCCCGCTCCGATTGCCTTTTTAAGTCCTATCTCCGAGGTACGCTCTGTGACTGACACAAGCATGATATTCATGACGCCGATACCACCGACTAGCAGTGATATTCCGGCTATCCATATGAGCATCATATTGGTTGACTGGCTGAGCTGCTGTATCTGCTTTGCCTGCTCCTGTAAATCCTGTGCCTTGTAGGACACATCAGAGCCGTCTGTAACATTTAAATTGCTGTTAAGTATCTCCTCAGCAGCCTTTCCCACTGTAGCCATGGTATCCGTGCTGTCTGCCTTAAGCAAAAGGTTCTGCGGCTCATCATAACCAAATATAACCGGCCATGTTCCGCTTGGCACAAATACATTGCCCTGGCTGTCATCATGGGCATACATATAGTAATCATCCATTGAGTTTATTACCAGGTCATAGCTGTCCTTTTCCGTGACTACACCGACTACTGTAAACGGATATCCCTGTATCTCTACTGTCTTGCCGAGTGCGCTCTCTCCTGAAAACAGGCTGCTCTCCACGCTCTCATCAATAAGAGCCACCCTGCGTGCCATTTGCATAGTCATTCTTTGAGAAGCCTCTGCCCTTCATGACTACATAGCTTGCAGTATCGAAATATCCGTCATCGACACCTGTTATATTGCCGCCCGAAAGCGCCGTGTTCAGATAATAGACTGCATTGGAAGCCTGTCTTGTACGGTAAAGAGCTGCATTTTTCACATGGTCGAGCTCCTTTATGCTGTCAAGTGTGGCAGCCGATACCTCAGTCACTCCCCGCCGGCGCCGTTTCATATGATAGATCCATATCATAGCCATCCTTCTGCAGTGTGACCTTTACGTTATTACTTCCCGAACCTATGAGGTTCTTTTTTCTATCTGTTCGTTTGTGCCCTGAATTGTGGAAACAATCGCAATAATTGCTGCAATTCCGATGATGATTCCAAGCATGGTCAGAAACGAACGCATCTTATGTGACCAGATTCCCCTAAAGGACAATCTAATATTTTCAAGCATCTTTAATCCTCCCTGCTAAACTAATACATACCATCTTCCGACACCTTGGTTTTCTCGCCATCCCTGACTCCATACGGGAATGCGATATAGTCATCATTTGTCAGACCTGACTTTATCTCCACATATGAGCCCCAGAGTGACTTGCCTGTTTTGACAGACTGCTTTTTTGAGCTTTCCGTTGTCATCCTTGTATATATATGACTGTCCGTTCTCGGTTCTGACATATGACTTGTCGATATATAGTCCGCTGTCAGAGCCCTCCGATGATGTATCTATGGTCAACTCAAGTGAATCGCCCTTTTTGAGATTCTGCGGATTCTCAATGTACGCGGTGTACTCATAGAATGAGGAGTTTGGATTGCTGTCTCCATAATAGTTTACGCTGTCTGACGGCACATTGCTTATCTCGGATATCGTGCCCTCATAGGTATCACCTGTCATGTAGTTGACTGCTGATACACTCTGTCCTACCTTTACCGTATCCAGATCCAGCTCACCGATTGTTCCGCTGATATACAGTCCCGATGCTCCCGAAAGCTGCAGGAAAGGTGTACCGTCCTGCGGTGGATTGGCAGGATCACCGACTGTTGTCACAATTCCATCCTTCTTTGCATATACCACGCCATCCTCAAGCTCGCTCTGCAGTTCCTTTAAATCGGCCTGTGCAATTCTCTTTTTGTAAATCAACATCGGCAACACTTCTGGTCTGCTCCTTTATGGCATCCTTAAGCTCATCTGCAGTGTATGTCTTTTCTTCTGCCACGGTATCAGCTTCTGTCTGTGCGGTCTGTTCTGTGGCACTGTCTGTTTTGGTATCTGACGGCTCACTTCCTTCTGTATCATCAGACGCTTCTCCTGCTGTAGTTGTGCCTGCAAGGAAAAGCTTTATCTCATCGCTTTCATCATAGCGGCCAAGCCTATCTCCTCTTACGATAAGCTCCATATCAGGTGCATCCGCATCTCCTATTACAAACCGCGCTACCGCGCTCTTTTCTGAAAGTGTATTCAAAAGCTCTCCTGATACATACGAAGCTTCTGTACATGTAAATACATAAGGATCGTCCTCTGTACCGCTTCCTTTGGCCTCTGACAAATCAGATATCACATCATGCTGTTCATCAGGCGCAGACGGCTGTGTGTCAGGTTGTGGCTCAGGTATAACAGGAGTCTCGGGCTGCTTTTCAACCGGTTTAGTGTTCTTTAGCTTGTCAAGCTTCTGCTTTTCCGATGCAAGCTGGTTCTCAAGACTCTGTATCTCAAGCTGCTTCATCTCAACCGAGAGCAAAAGACTCGTCACATCATATGCAAGGAGCTTATCTCCGGCCTTTACCTGCTGATCCTTTGTGACATAAACCTCTGTCACCTTCTGTCCATCCTTTAAATTGATTGTCTGACATGCATCATCACACACCATTCCCTCACTGGTCATGGATGTGTAGTCGTTTGTCGTGCTGATCATTGAAACACTCATGACGGAAGCAAGCCCCTTGGAGTTCCTGTAATAAACAACTCCTGTGATGCTTCCTGCTGCAACTGCAACTACAAGGACAGCTATTATAATGATCTTAATTCTCTTTTCTTTTTCATTACCTGCCTCCTGTCCTTCCTCTGTTATCTCGCCGTCTATGATGTGGACGATGCGCTTTGCCTGCTCGGCTACCTTTCTGTCATGTGTAATCACGACAACCGTCACACCGGACTCATTAAGGCTCTCAAAGAGCTCAAGCACCTGCTTGCCTGACTTTGAATCAAGTGCTCCCGTAGGCTCATCCGCAAGCAGAAGCTTTGGATGATTGACCATAGCTCTCGCTATCGCCACTCTCTGCTTCTGTCCTCCCTGAAAGCTGCGTAGGCTTGAAATCAGCCCTGTCTGAAAGCCCAACACGCTCTAAGGCCTCCATTCCCATCTGCCTTCTGTCCTTTTTGCTCACACCGGCATATATGAGTGGCAGGCATACATTGTCCAGTGCACTCTCCCTCGGCATGAGCTGGAAATTCTGGAATACAAATCCAATTGTATCCCGTCTGACTTTCGTAAGCTCCTTATCCTTAAGCTCACTGACAGATCTGCCGTCAAGTATATATGTGCCCGATGTTGGCAGATCCAGACACCCCACTATATTCATGAGAGTGGTCTTGCCGGAGCCCGACGGCCCCATGATTGCCACGTACTCTCCCTCCTCAATCTGGAGTGAAACATCCTTTAAAACCGGCACCACGAGCTTATCCTGGTCATAGTTTTTATAAATATGCTGGAGTTCTAGAATCATCTACTGTACCTCCGCGTCACCTGAACCGGTGGCATCTGCAGCACCTTCGTCCATTGTGCCATCGTCCATTGTGCCATCATCAACAGGACCGCCCTCAGTGCCCTCAAGCATCTGGCCATCAAGAGCTTCTGTACCCATATCGTCATAGACTGAATCTTCACCGCCGCCATTTTCAACGTACTCTTCCCATGTCTGTGCCGGCTCACCCTCATAAAGGTCATCAGATGCCCATACTATATAGTCATCCTTTGTAAGCCCTGACTTGATTTCATACATCATGAGATTCTCGTCATAGTCTCCAAGCTCAACCTTTGTCTTCTCAAGCTTATCCTTATTATTAAGTGTCCATACATATGCATCATCGCCATCCTTTACAACATAGCTCTCATCAATCCATATACCTTCCTTCACCTCTGTCTGTCCGAAATCCGGTTCCACATATACATGCTGTCCTAAGAGCATGTCGCCTGTGCCTGTAAGCTGCACATAGAAGTTGTACTTTGATGCCTTCTTCTCGCTGCTTCCATCATCATACATGCCGGAATTGCTGTTATCAGTCTGAGGATTCTCAGTATCAACCTTGCTGATGGTACCCTGCCATGTCTTTGACTCATCAACTCTCGAGCGCACTATAACTGCCTGCCCCTCTGCGAGTCCACTGTTTAAAAAGCTCTGCTCATCAATTGTGCCCTTTACCCTGTAATCACCGGTAGCAACGATTGTCATAAATGCAGTATCTGCTGTGTCTGCACTCTGATTCTCATTGATTTTCTTTACAACACCAATCATTGTGCTGTTTACAGTGGCATTTTTGATGCTCTCATCATACTTTTCTATCTCTGCCTTCTTCGTGGCAATATCGTACTGAGTCTGCTTCTGCTGTGTCTGCGCCTGCTGAATCTGCAGTGTATAGTCAAGCTGCTGATCCTTTGGCGCTTCCTTCTTTTCCTTGGTGAGCTGCTCTATCTGTGCATCATAGCCGGAAAGCGTATTGTTTAAGCTCTCAAGCTCAAGCATGGCGCTTTCCTTTTTCGCAGCAAGATCCTTTGTATCATAGGTAAAAAGAGGTGTACCCACCTGTACCTCATCCCCTCTGACAAGAATATCCTTTACCGTTTTTTCACTGTCAGCCTTGATATCCATGGTATCGGCTGCTTCCACGACACCGCTGTACTTGTCAGTACTTCCCGCCTGATACATGACATCAGCGACCTTGTTTGCATAGACTCCCGATGCCTTTGCTGCATTCTTTCCCTTTGTCATTGCAATGACAACAGCTGACACAATCACTGCTATGATAAGCACAGCTGCAATCACTGAAATGATTATCTTTTTCTTTTTACTCATTTCGACCTCCCGGTTTCTTATAATTAATTGATTGATTATGAATTAATCATACCAAATATATATTGCATCTGTCTTTTAAGATCTGTCTTTTTTTTTTAATATTTTACTAATAAAAAATGGAGGTTAGTATGGAAATAGCATTTAGTGAGAAAATTTCTCCACAGCTGTCCGCCGCCCTGTTGTCCACCCCTTATGAGCTTGGAAAAGAGGGAGGGCTTTCAAGCGGCTATCTGCCGGAGAGTGATAGCTGGGAAGTGATAGTAAAATATGTCGGTGACATCGAAAAAAAAAAAGAAAAGTATCCTTCTGTACTCATCACGAGGCTGCTCGGAAACTATGCGGTGCTCGTAATTGAGAAATCACTTGTAAATACCGTTGCCCTGTGCGATGAAATCATATATATGGAAAAGCCAAAGCAGTTTAACTACGATGTGTACGAGGGCTCGCAGGCCTCATGCATCACTCCCGTACACACCAATCCATATAATCTGACCGGAAAAAGTGTGCTCGTAGGCATTATCGACTCCGGAATTTACTATGCCCATCCGGCTTTTATACAGGATGGTGTAAGCAGAATCGCCTATCTGTGGGACCAGACTGTTTCCGATGATTCCTCACACAGTGATATCATCCCTTTCGGCACCTTATATGACCGCGATACAATCACCAAAGCCATAAATGCAGAAAACAGCTTAGAAATGCAGCGCATCTGCCCAAGCATCGACATATCCGGGCACGGCACTCATGTGGCAGGAATCGCTGCCGGAAATGGTAATGGTAATGAACAAAACACAAAATACCGCGGTGTTGCTTATGAAAGCACTCTTATAATCGTAAAACTCAAAACCTCAGGCGGTGCCAGCTTCCCCACAACCACGCAGATTATGCTGGCAGTAGACTTTTGCATAAAAAAATCAATCGATATGAACATGCCTATCGCCATAAACCTAAGCTTTGGCACAAGCAACGGTTCGCACAGCGGCACCTCACTGCTTGAAGCATACCTGGACTATATAGCAGGAAACTACCGCTGCGCTGTCTCAGTCGGCTCAGGTAACGATGGAGCCGGCTTTGGTCATGCAAACGGCAGCTCATACCCTGCCGATGCAGAGCTTGCGATAGGCTATCCTGAGCCGTCTCTTTCCATTGATTTATGGAAAAAATACTGGGATGAGATACAGCTGCGCATTAGTGCACCAAATAATGATATGCTTGAGATTCCCGATACAATTACCAATCAGGCAAAGGGCTTTACATACAGATACAATCTCGATGGGACAGACATATATATAACAGGCGGCGGTCCCTCTCCCTACTCTCCCTTTCAGGAAATATTCATTGAACTCATGGGATCGGAATATATCTCACCCGGCATCTGGAAAATATCACTTGAACCCATATCTGTAAAGGACGGCTCATGGGATATATGGCTGCCGTCAGGTGCCCTGCGCAATGCACAGACCTCATTTATCCATGCATCGCCTGATATCACCCTGACCATCCCTCAACCGCTCAAAATGTCATATCTGTCGGAGCCTATGACAGCCAAACAAACCGCACAGCCGCCTTTTCCGGCCGAGGCTATACCTGGGCCTTTGACAGCATAAAGCCTGATATCATTGCGCCTGGTGTAGACATTATTTCATGCTCAAACACCGGAGGCTACACTTCAAAAAACAGGGACATCCATGGCTGCACCTTTTTGTGACCGGTGCAGCTGCGCTTCTGATGGAATGGGGAATTGTGCGTGGAAATGACCTCTATATGTATGGCGACAAGCTTAAAGCTTCTCTCATAAAAGGTGCCGGTGAAAATGTATTTACAACTGCCTCACGGGCTGTCTCTGAAAACACTTCCAAAAATACAAAATACCCCAACCCTGTGACGGGCTGGGGTACATTGTGCTTACTGGATAGTATTCCTTAGTGGAAGCGCTATTCGTATACATGCTTCTGATGTTTTCTTTGCATCTGCCTTATTCTTTTTCTTCAATGGATGCTTTGGGTTTTTATCCATTATAATCGCTTCCTTCCGTTCGTTCTGACTACGTTATACACCTGCAATCAGCACTTGTCAAGCAAGAGTGCTATTTTTAATCAATTATTTATATTTAATGCAAAATCGCAATCATTTTGATGTCAAAGCATCGATTTGTATGCACAATTATTGACAGTTTGCTAAATTTAATTATTATCTCTTCATCACACTCTTTTTAAACACAGTCATCGCAATTCAAAAAAATACATCATTACATAGCTGCCAAATATACAAAATATGCCGCATAGCAAAGCAGCATCACCACTCCACATGGCTTTCTAAGCTCTTTATGTCTTATCGTACCGCCCCACAGGAGCACACCGCACAGGATTGCCACAACTGTATCAATCACAAACCTGCTCTCAAACGGTACCGGACAAATGAGAGCTACTGTTCCGACTACAAAGAGTATATTGAAAATATTGCTGCCGACTATATTTCCAATCGCTATACCGGCATTTCCCTTGCGTGCTGCTGAAACAGATGTAACAAGCTCCGGAAGAGATGTGCCGAATGCAACGATTGTCAGTCCGATAAAGCGCTCACTCATGCCGCAGGCTCTTGCTATGGTCGTGGCACCGTTTACGACAAGCTGGCTTCCAATTACGACGCACACACCGCCCAGCACAATAAAGAGCAGACATTTCCATACCGGATATAGCTTTACCGACTGCTCATCACCGCTGTCATTTCCCTTTTTGCCAGAATATACAAATAAAGCAGATATGCAATAAATAAAATCCACAGTATAACACCCTCAATGAATGTGATTTCATTGCCTGTCATTCCCATCACGAGAAGCACCGCTGTGATAAGAAGCATGTACGGTATCTCGTATTTGAAGGTGGTTTTTTGTATGGCTACATTTGTGATGAGTGCCGTCACTCCCAGGATTATAAGAATATTTAGTATATTGCTGCCGACAATATTGCCGACTGTAATCCCCGCATTACCCTTTATTCCTGCAGTGATGCTGACTGCAGCCTCAGGCAGCGACGTACCCATCGCCACAATCGTCAGTCCGATTACAAGCTGCGGAATACCAAATTTCCCGGCGAGCGCCGCCGCTCCATCCACAAACACATCCGCACCCTTCACCAGTGCTACAAAGCCTGCTATAAGCAGTAAAATTGCTACAAAAATCATAATTTTCCTCCTTCTGCTGTCCTTTTTAAGGATGCCTGATTAATTGATAGTTACAGCTATGTCCTATCAGCAGAAGGCTTTTTGTATAAAAAGGCGACACTTCTGCTGTATAAAACAACAAAAGTCTCGCCATTTAATCACTCTCCGGATTGCTGTCATATATGTATGATATGTATGAGCAATCGTACTGACGGATAAGTAAGCACTCTCGTGCCGGCTACTCCCTTTCACTTATATACTATGATATGTCAACGCAAGGGATTCGTCAAGAGAAAGTTTTTCTTGCCTTTATCACGCTAACGTGGTAGCATGGTTACTAAATAAACTATTAAAGAGGTACTACAAATGAAAACATCAGAAATTATTGTATTTATCGTCTATCTGCTGTGCATGCTGGGTATCGGTATCTTCTTCTTCGTGAAAAACAGAAACGGCGGAGAAAAGACCTACTTTCTCGGCGGACGTGAGATGGGACCATGGGTTGCGGCGCTGTCAGCCGGAGCCTCAGACATGAGTGCATGGGTACTCATGGGACTTCCTACTTCTATCTATGCACTGGGCTTAGGTCAGGTATGGATTCCTGTAGGACTTGCAATCGGCTACACTATAAGCTGGCTGCTAGAGGCCCCTAGACTGAGAAAATTCTCGATTGTAGCAAACGACTCCATCACCATTCCGCAGTATCTGACCAACAGATTCCTGTCCAAATCACTTGCACTGCAGGTGATTTGTGCAATTGTGTTTTTGGTTGCATACACTATTTATGCGGCATCGAGCGTAAAGGCATGTGGTACTCTTTTCCACACTGTAATAGGAATGGATCCACAGATTGCCATGTATCTTGCAGCAGTTGTCATCGTAGGCTATACCTTCCTCGGCGGCTTCTCGGCTGTATGCTGGACCGATTTTTTCCAGGGCATGCTCGTGCTTGGTTCTATGTTTATAGCACCGATTTTTGCAGCATTTATGCTTGATACATCATCTATGTCAGCACTCCCGGACGGTTACTTAAATCCATTCTCAAGCTGGCAGGATATCGTGTCCGGACTGGCATGGGGACTTGGTTACTTTGGTATGCCACATATCATCATCAGATTCATGTCCATCAAATCACAGAAGGATTTGAAAAAATCAGCAAAAATCGGAATCACATGGACTCTGCTTATTGTATTTTTTGCAACCTTAATCGGAGTAATCGGAAGACTTTTCCTTGGCTTTTTGACGAATCAATCAATGAAAACTCTCTTGTTTTCATCCAGATTGTAAGAAAGATTTTCCCGGGTGTTATCTCAGGTATACTCCTCTCAGCAGTGCTTGCCGCTTCCATGAGTACCGCAGACAGCCAGCTGCTTGCTGCTTCATCTGCTTTCTCGAGTGATGTGTACAAGCCTGTCATCAGAAAAGGCAAGGCAAGTGACAAAGAGATGATGTGGACCGGCCGTATTGTCGTTCTTGGAATCTCTGTTGCAGCACTCATCATCGCTTCAAACCCTAATGCCGGCTCTATCATGGCACTTGTTTCCAATGCATGGGGTATCTTTGGAGCTGCCTTTGGACCTGCAATCATGCTCAGCCTCTTCTGGAAGCGCTTTAACTTCAAGGGTGCTGTTGCCGGAATCATAACAGGTGCTGCCGTTGATATATTGTGGTATGCATTCCTCACATCAACCGGAATCTACGAGCTGCTGCCGGGATTTGTTTTAGGACTTATCGCAGCCGTTGTTGTGGCACTTTGCACAAATGAGCCTTCAAAAGAGGTTTATGAGCTTTTCGATAAAGCCGAAAAGTTTGATGAATAATTAAAGTAATTAATCATTTAAAAACATAAGTAAAACCGTCGTACCCTGCTATTTACGGCCCCGGTACGACGGTTTTTTTTTTTCTTATGCTTTATGTTGTGCTTTTAGAAGAGCTGCTTTAGTACCTGCATTGGTATTCACCTTTACAAAGGCAAATGTGCTGAAATGGTCTGTCTCAAATACAATTCCTTTAACTTCTACAGATGAAGCACTCGCTCTTTAATCTCCTGGGTTCTTCCCTGATTCCAGAACTGTGTAACTATATAGCCGCATGTACGGCGGGCTACGCTCATCTTATTCTGGTCGCGGTTGCCACAGTGTGGGCACTAACAGATGAGCTTGCCTGAGCCCTCTTCCTCTACGATTTTGATTTCTCCGTCGTAGCCGCATACCTGGCAATAGTCGCTCTTTGTATTCAGCTCTGCGTACATGATATTGTCGTAAATGTACTGCATTACTGAAAGCACTGCAGGGATATTATCCTGCATATTTGGTACTTCCACATAGCTGATTGCACCACCCGGAGACAGCTTCTGGAACTGTGACTCAAACTTTAGCTTGTCAAATGCATTAATCTGCTCTGTTACATGCACATGGTAGCTGTTTGTAATATAGTTCTTGTCGGTAACACCCTTTATGATACCAAAGCGCTTCTGTAAGCACTTCGCGAACTTATAGGTGGTAGACTCAAGCGGTGTGCCATATATACTGAAATCGATGTTTGACTCCTTTTTCCACTGCTCACATGCATCGTTTAAGCACTGCATTACCTTAAGTGCAAACGATGTTCCCTCTTTTGGCTCTGTGTGTGATACTCCCTTCATATAGCGTACACACTCACAAAGTCCTGCATAGCCGAGTGAGATTGTTGAGTATCCGTTAAATAATAATGGGTCTATAACCTCTCCCTTTTTCAGACGTGCAAGTGCTCCGTTCTGCCAGAGAATCGGTGCTACATCGGATTTGGTACCAAGAAGCCTCTTATGTCTGCACATAAGTGCTCTATGACACAGCTCAAGTCTCTCATCAAGTATCTTCCAGAATTTTTCCTCATCCTTTTCTGATGAGCATGCCACATCAACGAGATTTAAGGTGACAACACCCTGGTTGAAACGTCCATAGTATTTACGCTTGTTTGGATCAAAGTTCTCGGCATGTGCCACATTGCCCGCTGTCTGTGAGCATCTGTCCACTGTGAGGAATGAACGGCAGCCCATGCATGTATACACATCTCCGTCCTTAAGCTCCTTCATGACCTTCTCTGAAATATAGTCAGGCACCATTCTCTTTGCAGAGCACTGTGCCGCGAGCACTGTGAGATTCCAGTACTTTGAATCCTCTGTGATATTATCATCCTCAAGCACATATATGAGCTTAGGGAATGCCGGTGTGATATATACACCCTTTTCGTTCTTTACACCCTTTATTCTCTGGTGCAGCATCTCCTCAATGATTGCGGCAAGATCTGCCTTTGTCTGCGGATCGGATACCTCATTCAGGTACATGAATACTGTGATAAACGGTGCCTGTCCGTTTGTAGTCATGAGTGTGATGACCTGATACTGAATCATCTGCACACCACGGTTGATTTCCTCCTTGACACGGAGCTCTGCTACCTCGTTGATTTTTTTCTTCATCTAAATCAAGGCCTACGCTCTCGAATTCCTTTTTGCACCTGCTTTCTGAACTTCTCACGACTGACCTGTACAAATGGTGCCAGATGTGCAAGCGAGATACTCTGTCCACCATACTGTGAGCTGGCAATCTGTGCGATAGCCTGTGTAGCAATGTTGCAGGCTGTTGAAAAGCTCTTTGGTGTGTCAATCATAGTCTCACTGATTACTGTGCCGTTCTGAAGCATGTCCTCAAGGTTTACAAGACAGCAGTTGTGCATATGCTGTGCAAAATAATCTGCATCGTGGAAATGGATAAGCCCCTTCTCATGAGCCTCCACTATATCCTCAGGAAGCAGGAAACGGCGTGTGATATCCTTGCTCACCTCACCTGCCATGTAGTCACGCTGCACGCTGTTTACAGTAGGATTCTTGTTGGAGTTTTCCTGCTTTACCTCCTCGTTATTGCACTCAAGAAGGCTAAGAATCTGCTGGTCCGTAGAGTTTGACTTACGGACGATGGCTCTCTTATATCTGTAAGTAATGTAGTTTCTGGCTACGGTAAAGGCACGCTTGTTCATGAGCTGGTTCTCCACCATATCCTGTATCTCCTCAACGCTTGGAGAGCGCTTCATGTTCTCACATGCAGTCTCCACGTTGCTTGCAATTTCCTCAATCTGATCAGCAGTAAGCTTCTCATAGTCTAGCACTGAATCGTTTGCCTTTCTAATGGCAGCTACAATTTTGGCTGCATCAAATATATCCTCACTGCCGCTTCGCTTGATGATTTTCATGTAAATTTCTCCTCTCTGTATACTATATTCCATATAATGTAGTGTACTATATATAGTATTGTCATTCAATGCACATACTATATATATACATTTTATCATGTGTAATGGCACAAAATATGCAGCTATAAATGAGATGTAATCATTAATTCATGTCACTGCCCTGCAATGTAAAGCGGGCTTTTCACCAAACAATTACGATATAGCTACATATAAAATGCCATATTATTTAATACAAATCTGTGCATCTGTCTTTTGATGACAATCTAAATTATACAAGATATTGTTGCTATGTCAATACGCTCAACAATATTTTGTAGCATTTTGGCTTATTGCACAAAAAAAGCCACAATATTTATGCTACTTTTTCAACTCTGTAATTATTTTGTTACTTGTTAAGCTTTTCCATATTGTCAATCACTCTGTCCAAAAAGCCAAGCATCATGTTAAACTCCTCCTTAGAAAAGCCTTCGTGCATGGCTTCCTCTATTACCATTATATTTTCCCTCACCCTGTTTTCGTGGTCCAGTGCTTTTTGCGTCAGCTCAATCCTCTTAAGCCTTGCATCATTTTCCATAGGTGTGCGCACGATATAGCCGTTTTTTTCAAGACTTTTAAGCATATTTGTCACTGTGGCTCCTGACAGATGAAACTTTGCCTCGATATCCTTTTGAAATATATTTTGGCCCTGATTATCCATTATATATCCAATCATCATACACTGGCTTCGCGGTATACATTCTGTTTTACTGCACCTTTTTCTGTCAAAATATTTGTCTATACTCCTGCTGATGCGGTTTATCTTGTGTCCTAAGTATTTATCCGGTGTAAACTCCTTCATATCTGAAATCCTTTCATAGATTTTTCTTGACAATAAAAAAAAGTATATCTATAATATAGTTAGCACACTAACTAATTAAATGCAAGTATTTTTTAGTTAACCACATTACCATAAATGTGGGAAGTTTGTTTTAATCAAATATGAAATATAAGAAGAAAGGACAAAACATATGTTAAAAACACTAGGTGCCCAAATAAAGGAATACAAATGGGCTTCGATTGCGACACCTGTTTTCATGCTGCTTGAGGTGGCTGTGGATACCATAATCCCTCTTCTCATGGCATCAATCATCGACAACGGTGTCAATATGGGCGACACAAGGCATATCTATATCATGGGTGTGTGGATGATTGTCGCAGCACTGTTTGGTCTTTTGACAGGATGTCTCGGTGCAAAATATGGTGCAAAGGCCGCCATGGGCTTTGGAAAGAATCTGCGTGCTGCAATGTTTCGCAATATCCAGACCTTTTCCTTTGCAAATATCGACAGATTCTCATCCGCGAGTCTTGTCACACGTATGACAACCGATGTGACCAACACCCAGAATGCTTACATGATGCTGCTTCGCATGGCTATGAGAGCCCCTGCGTCCATAATATGTGCGATGGCTATGTCATTTTTCATCAGCCCTCGCCTTGCGACAATATACTTAATCGCTGTCATTGTGCTTGGAGCTTTACTGCTTTTGATCAGTAAGGCGGCCATGAAATACTTCGACAGAGCCTTCAAGCGCTATGATGACCTGAATGAAAGCGTACAGGAAAACGTATCCGCTATCCGCGTTGTAAAGGCATACGTCCGTGAGGATTATGAGAAGAAACGTTTTTCAAAGGCAGCACAGAATATCTACGACGTATTTGTGAAGGCAGAAAGCCTTGTGGTATACAACTCTCCTCTCATGCAGTTTACAGTGTATGCCTGCATCCTGTTAATAAGCTGGCTCGGAGCTCATATGGTGGTAAGCAGCACTCTCACTACAGGTGATCTGATGGCTCTTCTCACCTATTGCATGAATATTCTGATGAACCTCATGATGCTCTCGATGGTTTTTGTAATGATTTCACTCTCACTCGCATCTGCAAGACGAATCAGCGAAGTATTAAATGAGCAGAGCACACTGCACAATCCAAAGGAGCCGCTTTACGATGTGCCTGACGGAAGCATAAGCTTTAAGCATGTAACCTTCAGATATTCAGACACCGCTGAAACTCCAGTTCTGTCGGATATAAATCTAGACATAAAATCCGGTGAGACAATCGGCATCATAGGAGGAACCGGAAGCTCGAAATCTTCCCTTGTAAACCTGATAAGCCGTCTCTACGACACAGACACCGGCTCTGTAATCGTCGGAGGCCACGATGTGCGTGAATACGACATGGACACTCTCAGAAACAAGGTAGCTGTCGTGCTCCAGCAGAACGTGCTTTTCTCGGGCACCATACTCGAAAATCTGCGCTGGGGTGACAAAAACGCTACCACAGATGAGTGTATTGAGGCCTGCAAAATGGCATGCGCCGATGACTTTATTGAGTCCTTCCCTGACAAGTACAACACCTACATAGAGCAGGGCGGAACCAACGTATCCGGTGGCCAGAAGCAGCGTCTGTGTATCGCAAGGGCTCTGCTTAAAAAGCCAAGGATACTCATACTCGATGACAGCACCTCGGCTGTAGATACAGCAACAGATTCAAAAATCCGTGCTGCCCTCGCAAAAACAATACCAGGAACCACTAAGCTCATCATCGCACAGCGTATCTCATCAGTCATGGATGCTGACCGTATCATCGTGATGAATGACGGAAAAGTGGACGGCTTTGACACTCACGAAAATCTGCTTAAAAATAATGAAATCTACCGCGATGTTTACGATTCCCAGACAAACGGCGGAGGAGACTTTGATGAAGGAGGTGCTGCCTGATGCCAGGACCAAGAGGACCACGAGGTCCAAAACCCAAAATTAAAAATCCCGGTAAGCTTTTTGCGCGCCTCATGGGATTTATTTTCAAGAAATATTTACCGGCCTGCATAATTGTTGTGATATGTATCTTTGTCAGTGTACTTGCAAATGTGCAGGGAACCATGTTTACCAAAAATTTGATTGATGACTATATAGTACCACTGCTTAAGACAGGAAGTCCCGACTACGGACCACTCCTTGCAGCAATGGGAAGGGTCGCCGTATTCTACGGCATCGGCGTCATCAGTACGTTTGCATACAGCAAAATAATGATCTACGTATCACAGGGCACCATTAAGAACCTGCGTGTTGAGCTCTTTTCCCATATGCAGGATCTGCCAATCCGATACTTTGACTCACATGCGCACGGCGATATCATGTCAATTTATACAAACGATATCGATACACTCCGCCAGCTCATCAGCCAGAGTCTTCCGCAGATACTTAACAGTGCTATCACTGTTGTGAGCGTTTTTGTTTCAATGGTCATATTAAATATTCCGCTCACCGTACTAACTATCGTAATGGTAATCGTAACAACAGTCGTGACAAAGAAATTTGCAGGCTTCTCCAGCCGCTATTTCCTTGCGCAGCAGCGCGACCTCGGCAAGGTTAACGGCTTCATCGAGGAAATGCTCAACTACCAGAAGGTAGTCAAGGTATTTACCCACGAGCAGGAAAATATTGAAGCCTTCGACAAAATAAACGATGAACTCTTTGAAAGCGCTTACAATGCCAACATGTACTCCAACATGCTCGGTCCTGTAAACGCACAGATTGGAAATCTAAGCTACGTGCTCTGCGCTCTTGCCGGCGGTGTTATGGCTCTTTCAGGCTTTGGCGGTCTGACCCTTGGTAAGCTTGCGAGCTTTCTGACCTTTAACAAGAGCTTTAACATGCCTATCTCGCAGGTCAGCCAGCAGTTCAACAGTATCATCATGGCGCTTGCCGGATGTGACCGTATCTTCTCTCTGCTCGACGAAACGCCTGAGACTGACGAGGGCTATGTCACACTGGTAAATGCTAAGGAAGAAAACGGAAAACTCACTGAAACACCTGAGCACACCGGCTTATGGGCATGGAAGCATACTCATCAGGCTGACGGCTCTGTGGACTATAAAAAGCTTGAAGGCGATGTGGTATTTAACGATGTGGATTTCGGATATGTGCCTGAGAAAATTGTACTGCACGATGTGGATCTTTTTGCAACACCCGGTCAGAAGATTGCCTTTGTTGGCACCACCGGAGCTGGAAAGACTACCATCACTAACCTTATCAACCGCTTCTACGATATAGCAGACGGCAAGATAAGATATGACGGCATCAATATAAACAAGATTAAAAAGGCAGATCTGCGCCACTCTCTTGGCATTGTTTTGCAGGATACCCACCTTTTCACAGCTACTGTCATGGAAAACATCCGCTACGGCAAGCTTGATGCCACAGATGATGAAGTATACGCAGCTGCCCGCCTGGCAAACGCCGATACGTTTATCCGCCAGCTTCCTGACGGCTACAATACTGTACTGACAGGTGACGGTGCAAACCTAAGCCAGGGCCAGCGCCAGCTTCTAGCCATTGCGCGTGCCGCTATCGCCGATCCGCCTGTTCTCATCCTCGATGAGGCTACAAGCTCAATTGATACACGTACCGAGCGTATTGTTCAGGACGGCATGGATAAGCTCATGCATGGCCGCACTACATTTGTTATCGCACACAGGCTTTCTACTGTCAGAAACAGCGACTGCATTATGGTTTTGGAGCAGGGACGCATTATTGAAAGGGGAAGTCATGATGAGCTGATTTCAAAGAAGGGAAAGTATTATCAGCTTTATACCGGAAAGACTGCGTAATTCAGTGTCATGGCATGACTACGAAAACCGGGAGACCGGGAACGCAGCCGGGGGGCACACCCTCATGTGCGCTAACGCTTTGCAGTTAAGATGCTGTACGAATTATGCATATAGAGTTTCTATGCTTGACGAAACCGGCTGTTATGCGCCATCCGTGGCGCATAACGTCTTGCCCCGCCGTCCATGGCAAGTCATTTCTGTGTTTCATAGGCATAATTCTACAGTATCTAAACAGCACCGCTAGTCGCTTACATGAGGGTGTGCCCCTGCCGCGTTCCCGGTCTCCCGGTTTTCTTACGCTGTGACTGGATGTTCATTTGTGGTTAGCTAATATTTCTTTTATACTTTTTATATTAAATAAACTTTCCGGTAGCCTTTCATCTTTTTGCACTTCGACCTAATACAATTCCACCATATCGCTTGGCATTCTCAGATCACCTCTAGGCGATAATGAAACAGTTCCCACCTTTGGTCCGTCAGGTATGCATGAACGCTTAAACTGCTGCTGTCTGAAACGCGTAAAGAATATTTCCAGAGTCTTTTCTATTTCACCCTTACTTACATTTGCAAAAGCAATCTCTGCAAGTTTTAATATCCGCTCCCGGCTTTCTCCATTACGCAGAAAATGATAAAGGAAGAAGTCATGAAGGTCATATTTGCCGATGCTCTCCTCTGTTTTCTGTGCTATGTTACCGTCTTTATCCGGCGGCAGTAGTTCAGGGAAATAGGCAGGTCTGCTATTTCGCAAAGCACATTTTTCATTTCATCCGTTGACGCGCACTCGCTGGCATAAGCCTGTACAATGTATTTAACAAGTGTCTTTGGTACACTGCAGTTCACGGCATAATTGCTCATATGGTCACCGTTGTAGGTGCACCAGCCAAGTGCAAGCTCTGACATATCACCTGTACCGATTACAAGTCCGTCTACCATGTTTGCATAATCGAACAATACCTGTGTACGCTCTCTAGCCTGAATGTTTTCATATGTCACGTCAAAAACATCATCCGGATGTCCTATATCCTTCATGTGCTGTCTGCATGCAGCCTCAATATTAACTTCCACGGCTGTCACTCCAAATTCTTCCATAAGCCTGTCAGCAATTGTTTTTGTAGTAGATGTAGTTCCAAATCCCGGCATTGTAATACCATAGATATTTTTCCTGGAAATGCCAAGTGCATCAAATGCATCACAGCATACCAAAAGTGCAAGTGTGCTGTCCAGACCGCCGGATATTCCAAGAACAACCTTTTTTATTCCGGTGGATATGAGTCTCTGTTCCAGACCTTTTGCCTGAAGCGACAAAATCTCCATGCAGCGGTTTTTTTCGGTTGTTTTTATCACTTGGTACAAACGGATACGGATTAACTTTCTTTGGCCATATTTGATAATCCTTCATCCGGTTTTCACCATTTAAAATTACTTTTATCACATCCGGCATATCAGCCCATGAATCGCTGTTGTATCTGTGGCGGTCATTCATGCAGCGATCAATATCTATCTCACTTATCACAAAACCAGAGCTCATCACATCATCTTCTGATACCTTTTTATTCATACGTTTTGAATAATCTGACGTCTCACCAGCTATTCTGCCATTATCAGCTATGATGCAGTGGCCGGAAAATACCAGATCCGTGCTGCTCTCTCCTGCACCGCTTGACGCATACACGTATCCGGCACGGCATCTTCCTGACTGCATCGCCACAAGACTGCGCCTGTATTCTCTTTTTCCGATTACATCATTGCTTGCTGATGGATTTATAATGATATTTTCACCGGCTTTGCAAAGCTCCCCACTCGGAGGCGCACTTACCCATAAATCTTCACAAATCTCAGTACCGACAATTGCGCCTCTCAGATCCTTGATAATAATATTCGGAGAAAAAGGTACTGTTGGTCTGTTTGCGACATAATTTAAAGTAATCTCATCTGATAATCTCTTGTCTGCGCTTGTAAACCAGCGTTTCTCATAAAATTCACCATAGTTAGGAATATATGTTTTTGGCACAATTCCAACAATTTCTCCGCCGTGTACATATGCAGCACAGTTGAAAAGTCTGCCAGCTTCATCTTCTATCGGCAGTCCCACGCATACAAGGATGCTTAAATCCTGCAATGCTGTTTTAATCCTGTCCAGTTCTTGCTGAGCCTGCGCGAGCAGTTCTTTTCTCAAAAACATGTCTGCACAGCTATATCCCGTAATACACAGCTCCGGAAAAACCACAAGCTGCACATCCTTTTTTGCAAGTGACTCTGCAATGTGTATGATATTGTCAGCATTGTTCACGCAGTCCCCGAGATAAATCTCAGGGGACGATGCGGCAACACGGTAAAATCCTGTATTCATGACATTTCCTCCTAGCGGTCATTTTTCATCCTGTAATCAATGCAGCGGTTTAAGTAATCCACATAATCCGGATTTTTGCACATCCCCTTGCCGGGTGTATCAGAAATCTTCGCTACATCCATACCATTGCATATTGTGGTTTTCATGACAATATTGAGTGCAGGAACATCTGTATCATTGCTTAAGTATGTGCCAATACCAAAAGCTACATTTGTTTCCTTGCAGAAATGTCTGTAGAGCTTGTCAGCACGCTCGAAATCCAGGCTGTCGCTGAACAAAAGTGTCTTTGTTTTTGGGTCAATTCCAAGGCTCTTGTAATGAGCAATCATCTTGTCTCCCCACTCAAACGGATCGCCGCTATCATGACGCACTCCCGAAAAAAGTGTCGCATAGGTGAGCTGAAAATCACGCAGGAAGCAGTCTGTTGTTATGGTGTCAGTAAGCGCAATACCGTTTAATATACCATACTCCTTAACCCATGCATCGAGTGCGTACCAGTTTGAATATGCCGGATTATGCCTGTGATTGCCCTGTCCTGTGCACATAATCCATTCATGTGCCATTGTGCCAACTGGTGTAACTCCGTACTTCTTTGCAAGATACACATTTGATGTGCCGACAAACTTTGATGAACTGTGCAGGGTGTCGTTTAAATGTGCGAACTTCTGCACTGCAAGCTCCTGCGCTTCAGCAGAAAGTCTTCTTCTGAGACCAAACTCTGAGAATGTACCCGCGTACCAGTGTCCGTTCTTTAAATTCTCATACTTTGCATCCAAACGCTTCTTAAAGCTGTCAAGCAGCTTATCATAGTCATATGCCATTCTGAAATACACTTCATTTACAATAGCAAGTGTCGGAATCTCATACATTGAAGTGTTAAGCCATGTTCCTTTTGCCTCGATAGACAAGCCACAAGGTGCATCTGTTCCTATCTCAAAATCCTCAAAACGCGGCTGCCAGAGACGAAGAAAATCAACATAAGAGCCTTTGATCCATTTGATATTGTCAAGATATGCAAGCTCATCCTCTGTAAACCGAAGCTTACAGAAAGCCTTAATCTGTTCTGTTATCTCCTGCACCATTTTCTGTGTAAAATGCACATCTTCATTTCTGCACTTGAATGTCCATGTGGTCTTGTAATCCGTAAACTGATGGAATATTGTCTGACCCATGCTGAATTTATACATATCAGTCTCTAAAAGACTTGTGATTATCTGGTTTAATTTCATAATATTCTCCTCCCATTTCTTACACTATTAGTATGTCAGAAACATTTTTAATAAATGGCTTTCTATATAATATTGACCTGAATCATTTTCATTGCTTCTATTGCTGTCTTATGACTTTCAGGCGTTACGCAGGCACAGGCATTTCTATCACGGACACCTCTGCATCTTTACAGAACGTCTTTGCAATCGCTACGTTGCTGATTACGCATATTCCCGTGCAGAATCCGCAGAAATAAATCTCTGTATCGCTGTTGTCATATCCCGCAAGCAGTTCGCCAAGCTCTTTGCTGCCAAACGTCGGCTTGTCAATATAAGTCATATCATCACAGTCAACTCCACGCTCCTTCATTGCTGCTTTAAGACGAGCGTCTACTTCCCATCCGTTTGTCCCTTTAATACAGTGAGCTACCGGAAGCTTTCTTCCCTCCTGAGTATTCAGATAGTTTTCATCATGCGTATCCCTTGTGAATATCACGTCATCATATTTTCCTGACCTGATTTCATCTGCAATAACATTTGTTGCCACGTTACACTCCTTGTTTCCAAGAACTCCTGTAATAAAGTCATTCTGTGCATCCACTACTACTAAAATTTTCTTTGCCATAATCATTTCCTCCTACATCATATAATCATCATTTGTTGCATCCATAAGGATTTTTCCAAGCTGCTTTAAATCCTTCCACATCCATCGCGGAACCAGATCCTTGACTTTGTCATAATCTTTCTTATACAGCAAATCTCTGATCATTGTACTTGAAATCTCAACATCGCTTCTGCCAAGGTTTCTGATGGTCACATTCTTTAAAATATCATCTGTAAACCAGTTTTCCGCAATCTTCGGGTCGTCGTTGTAATAGAATGTAAAGCTTTTTCTCTCCAATTTCATTAGCTATGTTGTAATAGAAGAAAGAACCCCATTCCTTTACATACTGGGCTGCATCCTCCATGCTCCAGTCTGATAAGGTCATAACATTTACATCTGCACCGCTTAAATCCTCTTCCTGCAGTACGTTTTCAACAAGTCTTTTTCTGTATTCAATTGGAAACGGATTTCTCTTTGTATAGCTTTTGTTTGCACTGCCTATCACAACAAGCAGATTTTCGCACTCCGATGCGGCCTGTTTTATCATGTTAAGGTGTCCGTTATGGAATGGCTGTGCCCTTGTGAGTATCACACCGTTTTTATATTTCTTCTGCACTTTAACCAGTTTACGTTCATCCATGTTAAGGTCAACATATCTGTACACAGCAGCCGGTTTTCTTCCGACAATAGGTCTCTGCGACCTGTCAAGTGAAACAAGCTGTCCTGCAATCTTCTCACGGAACACCTTTGGATGAACTTCCTTTCCTGAAAGAACCTCAAACACCTTAAGCAGGTCGGAATGGTAAACTCACGCGGCACAAGGTTAAACATAATGCCTGTATACTCAGCCTTATTCCTTATCCTCATAAGTCCTTCCAGTATAATCTGGTCATGGTCAAAAGCAAGCTTTTCGTCTGATACGCTGACCGGAACAAAGTTTTCCACTGTGATTACACCATTTTTAAATTTCTCAGACCTGAGGGAGTATTCAATTTTAATCAAGTCGTTTGCAAACTCAAGTTTTTCATCTGCAAATTTCACATCGAACCATCTGGCTCCTTTGCGTCATCACCCGCAACGGCAGACTGCTCATATCCATATGGAAGCAGTGCAATGTATGCAATATCAATAATTCTCATACGAGGGTCCCTGTCCGGCTGGCTCATGGTATAGAGCTGCTCAAGATAAATGTCTGTAAGACCTGTTTCCTCTTTAAGCTCCCTGCACGCTGCTTCATATGCTGATTCCTTTATGTTAATAAATCCGCCTGGAAGCGCCCATTTGTCTATCTCCGGATGAGCCTTTCTCTTTATCAGAAGCACCTGCATACAGCTTAAGTCTTCCTTCATACGAAGCACCATCATGTCAACTGTAACCGATGGTCTGTCATAATCGCCCGGCTTATATTCTGCTAAAAACTCCCGTTCTGTTAATCCATTTACATCTACTTTATTCATGTGTTTAACTCCTATAATTACTTTCTGCGTTTCTTATATTTACTTTTATGTGCTTATTATAGTAACTCTTAGTAACTATGTCAAGTGCTTTATAGAATTAAATATAATTTTTGCAAATTTATTATGCTTCCACAACCTGTCTGCAGGAGATGCTAATATATAAGCTCAAAAAAGGGGATGTGAAAAAACTCGATTGAGTTTTTTCACATCCTCTTCCATTTTCTGTGTTTCATGTGCATAAATCTACAGTATCTAAACAGCTTCGCTATACATCAGGCAATTTCTTCAGAGTTACGCTTTATCTGGTTCACTATCTCCATTATCTGTTTTGCGGTACTCATATCATCTTTGAAAAGAGTTGTGATACTTCCAACTGATTTAAATGGTTCACCCATCAATACTTTATTATCTTCGATATTTCCATTTGCTACTATATAGTCCACTATCAAATTTACGAATCTCATCTGATTTATGTTCAAGCGCTCTTCTGACATAAAACAACTGAAGGCTTCGTTTACTGCTGCTCTATCTACACCGACTATTTTTCGTACTAATCTGCCTATCGGTGTCTCTCCGTATTCCTTTACATAATCTTCCTTTGAACCAAGCTCTGTCCACAGGATTCGTTCCAATTCCTTTAAATCCGTTTCTGTCAGCTTTTTATTGTTTTTCAGCTTATATACTGACAATTTGTCACTATGCTCTTTCAGGTAAAATTCGACTTTTTACGATAATTTTTCAAGTCATTTCCACCATATAAAGGTTCACCCGGTGTACCATCTGTTATAGAGTCCGTGAAATTTGTATAATATATTGGCCGTACCTGCCTGTCAAGGTACTGCAACAGACCTCTTAGAGCTTCTCTTACTGTATCAAGCTCTATTATCGTAACTTTATCCCAAAACTCATTTGTCTGAACCTTTTCGATAATCTCCTTTTTCTTTTCCACCTGTGGGATTGAGTATTTTGCAGACAGCTTTTCTGCCGTCTGAACCACTATATTCACCGGACTTTGTATGCTTTTTGCTCTGCAGCAGCCCAAGATCTATACTGTATACCAGATAGTCAAATCTTCGCGCCAGCTCATCTTCCTTTTTTGGCCTGATAAGAGGCGCAATATGCTCCCTGATATCTGAAATCTCTATTGTCTCCAGATTATCCCACGATGATGAAGCCCTGAAAAACTCCACATAACGCAGATGTCTTTTTCACCATAAAGCTATCGCCATTTAAGCCAATTACATCCTCCTTTAAATCATCCACAAGACTTTTTCTGTAATCTGCGTATACCTCATCACTACTGTATACCGGTGCCTGAAGCTCTCTGACAATCTGGGCTTTTGTGTTATATATTTTCTCATTGAGTGATTCTGTTATGCCATTCTCCGCTCCATTTTTGTTCACGCGGAAATATTCAAAATTGTTACAGAAATCAAATATGAGAAATCTTTCTTTGTCCATGCCTTCTCCAAGCAGATTAGGGCAAAGCCTGGTTCCTCTTCAATCATCTGCCAGAACTTGGCATAGCTTTTTACCTTCTTAAAAAATACAAGATTCAAAATCTCCGGAATATCTATTCCTGTGTCAAGCATATCAACAGATACTGCTATCTGTGGCATTTTATCACTTGTGCTAAACTCATCTATCAATGAATCACTGTACTTTATGCTGTAATCTATCCGCTTTATGAAGTCTCCTCCATATTCCGGAAAAAGCTTATTAAAACGCTCGACTATTGCCTGCGCATGCAAAGAATTTTGGCAAAAATTATTGTCTTGCCAAGCTTGTCTCCACCCTCAATTTTAAACCCTTTTCCATAAGCTCTCTTAAAACCTTATCAATTGTATCCGCGTTAAAAAGCCATGTATTTACGGCCTCTCCTGATATATCATCGCCTACAGTGTCATCATCAGAAAATGTATCCTCATACTCTTCTTTTTTCCTCATCTGACAGCTCATCATAGTGAATACCGCTTTCCATTATTTTTGACTTATATTCCAGTGTAGAGTAATTGACCAGATAGCCCTCCTCCACTGCTTTTTCAAGCTCATACGCAAATGTCGGAACTCCTCTTTCAAGGTCAAAAACTCCATATGTATTTTTGTCGATTTCATTCTTTGGAGTGGCAGTCATACCAAGTAACATCGCATCAAAATACTCAAATATTTCCTGATATTTTTTGTAAATGCTACGGTGTACTTCATCGCAGATTATGAGCTGAAAATGCCCCGGACTAAAGAGCTTCTCACCATATTTGTTTTTCCTCTCATCTATGGCATTCATCATCGTCGGATATGTAGAAAAAATCATCCTGCACGACTCAGGGTCATCTTTATTGTCAAGCAGATTGCAACAGGACAAATCAGGAAGCAGATTCGTATAATTGTTTTTTGCCTGCTTCACAAGAGCTTTTCTGTCTGCGAGAAACAGAATATTTTTCACATAATTGTGACGCCGTAATACATCAACAATACTAATGCTCACTCTTGTCTTTCCTGAACCTGTGGCCTGCACTATAAGCATCTTGCGGTGCTTATTTATGATGGCATCGCAGACTGCGGTTACAGCCTCCTTCTGATACGGTCTGTTGGTAATATCATCGCTTATCCGTATATTTTCAAGCGGAATCCTTGAAGTGCGTCCATCCATCTCAAGCTGCAGCTCCTCCTGTGTGAAAAAGCCTGAAACCTCACGCCTTGGATATCCCATATAATCATTTGTATAGAAAAATTCAAATCCATTTGTTGTGAAAATAAGAGGGCGTCTATTGTATTTATTCTGCAAGCAGTCAGCATACAGCTTCGCCTGCTGGCTTCCTACCATAGCATCCACAGAAGCCTTTTTAGCCTCAACCACAGCAAGTGGCAGATTGTCCTTTCCCCACAGAACATAATCCACATACCCTGTTCCTGTGCTGTTCGGCATTCCAGTAACCGGCTCCTCCTCCGTAACATTTCTGCCAATAACCCAGCCTGCCTCCTTTAAGGCAACATCTATATATCTCTTGCGAGTTTCTGCCTCGCTTATCTTATCTACATGGAACTCCCTTGTCTTTACATTCTGACTACGCTTCTTTGCCATCTGCTCGCGGAGCTCTTCATTCTCCTTCAATACGCTCTCGAGCTTTTTATCCTTACTGCTTAAGCTCTCATACAGCTTCATAAGCTCATCGGCCTTTATACGCTTTTCATTACCGCTTGCAAGAATCGACTCATCATAGGTTTTCTCATCGTATTCCCTCGAATACGAATAATCAATCCAATCGCAAAACTCAAACAAATCACGAAGCGCTATTATTGCTTCATCCCTGCCTATATTGTTGTTGGTATGAACTGCAACATTTCCCAGATGAATAGTATATTTGAGCATTGGAAACAGCCTTGGCTCAATTATCCTTCTAAACGTTGGCTCATGAATGAGACTTGATACATTATCTCTGTACGGAAGTGAAAGCTCCGCGTCATATGAGAAAACAAACCTCACTGCAAGCTCAAGTGCACGCCTCGACAAAATGGCACAAGTGGCCGGTGAAATTGACAGACTTTTCTCTGCCTCAACAGCCTGCTTTGCAAAATCTGCGTATTCTTCTTTCTTTAAAAGGTAATCAAAATTTGTTTCCATGTAATCACCCTTTTATCTTTCTACAAGCACTTTGCATCTCTTCCTGCAAAATGCAATTCCATAATACATGATATTCTGTCGATTATCATTTAACAAATATTCCTGATATCTTCTATCCTTTATCTGTTTCAGAGCCTTTTCACAGGATTTTTCCATAGCTTTAAAATCTTTTTGTATATTTAAGCTCTGCAATAATTCCTTCATCCGGATCATCTGTCTCCACAATAATATCTGCAAAGCCCTCGCCAGCCTCAACATTTGACTTTACCAGCCAGTCCTCATTGCCGCTCAAAATGCCAATAAGCAGATTATGATAGGAGCTTTCCTTTTCCTCATTTCTCGCTCTTGTGTCAAAAACGCTCACCGAATTGCTCAGCACCTTGTTTAAATACATTTCTATTATCTGTGTATTTCCCTCTTTGAAAGCCTTCCAAAAGTCCTGCAACTGCTCGGTATTGGAAAATATTTTATTCCTGAACCACTCCTGTATCTGCAGCTTAAATACCTCTTTAATCTCCCTATTCGGAATTACAAGGCTATATTTTTTGTCCTCACTTATCTTTGTATATGTCAGATAACCTGTTGTAAACAGGACACTCCATAGATTATCGATATTATTGTCTATTTCGTCATATGTCATATCCAGACGGATTTGCTTGTCTATTGCTTCTCCCGCAATCAAACGCTCAATTTCATCTCTGGTTGTCTTACCCGCCTTATCTATAAACCTCTTGACAAGCTCATTTCCGCTTGTATTAATCCAATACGCTTCCGGTCCGGCCATTGGATCATCTTTTATTCGGTCAACATGATTGATTACATCCACGGACAGTATACATCGACATTTCCGAAATGATAACCATCATACCATTCCTTTGTCTCCGCAAACCTGTTTTCCACATGATAAAATGCCAGCAAACGCTCTACTTCATCATCCGTAAATCCAAAGTGTTCATCAAATCTTGTATCAGTAATAGATAAAATCTTGAAATTATTCAATCCTGTAAAAATACTTTCTTTTTGAAACACGAAGACAACCTGTTAAGACAGCAAAATCCAATGCCTCATTTGTCTTTAATGCTTTTCCGAATATGGCACGTATCAAAGAAACCATCTCTTTATAATAGCCATTCTGAAACGCTTTATCCAGTGGAACATCATATTCATCTATTAAAATAACCGTTTTTCTGCCATGATGCTTATATAACAGCTCAGATAAAGTTTGAAGCGAAGCATACAGTGCCTCATCTCTCATTTCATATCTGCCATCCTCTAATCGGATTAAAGAAGCATACGCCGACTTATCGTCAATGTCCAGCCTGTCACTCTGCTTCAAATATGCAAATCTCTTAGCTTCCTTTGCAATTATCTCTATCATCTGATACTTTGCTGCTTGAAAATCGAGTCCTTCCACATTTTTTAAAGATAGAAATATCACAGGATATTTACCCATATTATCATCACACATTTTTTTGTTGTGCGATATATAAAGACCCTCAAATAATTCAGAAGCTGCTCCAATTTCAAAGAAAGATTTGAGCATACTCATGTTGAGCGTCTTGCCAAAACGACGCGGTCTGGTAAAAGGTTGACTTTTCCACGGCTGTCAACCAACTGTTCAATCAGCTTTGTCTTATCGACATAGTAATATCCGTCTGAACGAATCTCCTCAAAGCTCTCTATTCCCACCGGTAGTTTAAGTGATTCAGTCATGCTTGCTCATCTCCTTTCGAAATACCAATATCCTTCTCAAATTTTTTGATATAGCACTACTCCCTCTCTTTTTATTGATTCCAACAATTCTTTTCTTACAGGCTTATCCAAGTCCACTATATCAAATTCCAACAACGTTGAAGTTGTTTCGTCTACATCCAAAATAAAATGACTACTGCTACCACCGCAAAATGCCAGATCTATATCACTTCGCTCTTTATAATCACCTCGCGCTCTTGAACCAAAAAGAATTACTTTTTCAACACAATTCTTCTTCGCCAGCTGGATAATCTCCTGTAATACTTTACATTTTATTCCTGTTTTTTCAAAGGTACTATTTACATCCATAAATGCTCCTATATTACTTCATTTATTCTTCCTCTTTAATCACCTTTAGGAAACGCTTGACCTCCGCCCATGCACGCTTGGACTCCGGGAAATTGAGATATCCCATCTGGAACACATGAAACATTCCCTCATACACTGACAGTCGCACCTTAACGCCCTGGATTCTTGCCTTTGCAGCTGCCTCTACCGAGTCAGATAAGAGCATCTCTATCGAGCCTACCTGTATGAGCATTGGTGGAAAGCCTCTGAAATTACCAAACAGCGGCGATATGTATGGATCCATTTTATCGTGGTCACCGGGATAGTCATTCACGTAGATTAGACTGTCCCTCGTGTTACCAAACAGTGGGTCCTTTTCGTAGTTTGTCTCATATGACTCTCCGCCTGCTGTGAGGTCTGTCCATGGTGACATGGCTACTATTCCTGCCGGAAGCGGCATGTCGTGGTCACGAAGATACATGGTGAGGCACATTGCAAGTCCTCCTCCCGCTGAGTCTCCTGCCAGCACAATCTGCGAGCCAAACCAGCCCTGTGACAAGAGCCATTTATAGCAGGCTATGGCATCCTCAAGTGCTGCCGGATACGGGTGCTCCGGCGCCACGCGATAGTCAGGCGTGAGCACTGAGCAGCCTTCACTTACCTCATTATAAAGGCCTGCAAATACATAGTATGCATTGCGTACTGCCCCCATATATCCACCACCATGCAGCTGCAGTATCACACGCTCTGTATTTGGGTTTTCCTTTGAGGATAAAAGCTTCATAGTGAAACCGCCCATATCTATATCCTCTGTTACAAAGCAGTCCGGAACAAGCCATGCAGGTTCCTTCATGCGCTTCCTGAGCTCTCCGGATTTTATTTTTTTTGCCGATTGCAAGGTCATTTGTGATATGTCCCATCAGATTAGCAAGTATTTTCCTGTATACTGACTTCTTCATCTGCCACAGCTGCATTGCTATGGACTTTTTCCGCATGCTCACTTTTCATGGCAGATAATGAATTCTTAAACGTCTTTTCAAGCTTATTACCCAAAGCTCCTATTATTCCAGTTTCATTATCACCATTACTATCGCCGTTTTCAATTTCCGGATGGTAGTTTCCCATCTCTTCATCCTCAAACATATGCGAATTTCCTATTCCATGAAAGCCTATCATATATGAAATCTCCGTTTCAGCTCTGTTCTGGCTCTTTTGTCACTCGATAATCAGTGTTCCGAGGAACAAAAACAAAGATCTCCCATCGCTCCCATTGCCAGATATGGGAACCATATGACCTTGACTGCCACAAGTATCATCGCAATCACGCTCATCAGCACAAGAAAAAGCTGCATCATCATGTAGCTCTGCCAGTTTCTTATGTTTACTATCATAAGTATAATTGTTGCAAGAACCATCGCCAGTATGGCACTTGGGAAAACAAATGTAAGTGCCCAGCCACTGGCTCCTGTGAGCAGGTCTATGCCCTCGAGAAACAGCACCGTGAACACAAATGTGCTTACAATTTTAAAAATATATCCGTTTCTTCCGACTATTGCCAGACGCAGCGTCACATTCGCATAGATTACAACAAGAAGCACTATAAAGCTCCAGTTTATCTCATTGTCTGTCATGTAATCAACAGTTGTAAGCACAATCTGTCCTACTATAGACAGAAACAATATGATATTTTCCAGTAATCTGTATTTTCTTGATGCGCCCTTGACGTCAGGATATCTCGTACCGTTGTCATGGCTTGCTGTACTATCTGCCCTCTTTGCTGCACTATCTGTATCGTTTACGCACTTATCCGGCACATCATTATGCTGTTCAAAAACCCTTTCAGTGCCCTGATGATTGTCCGATGACAGTTCAACCGGTGCCACAACCTGCTGGCAGAGCGGGCATTTATCTGTATTGTCTGCAATATACACACCGCATTTCATGCATTTAGTCATAATACTCTCCATTTGTCTCAATTGTCACTTCCACTCCGTCATTTACAAGCTTCTTAAAAAGCTTCTCTGAATCATCGTATCGGCCAGAATAGATGAAAAAGTAAACACCAGCGTGTCCTTGTAGGAGCATATGGTGCCCTTCATAGGCTGTCCCTTGGACATTGGAATAAAGGAATAAAAGCCTGTTATATACGGCTCGTATTCCGGCTCTACCTTTATATTTCCAATATTGGTAATAGTGGTGGTGTTTGCCAGTGCCGACTGCGTATAGACCGCCTTCATTGCCAGATTTTTTATAAAAAGAGGCACTGGTCTCATCAGGATATTTTTCTGATTTGACACACTGTATGAGAAAAGATCCTCCAGATGCTCCTTAGAAATCTGTGAATTGATGGAATCCGTCACTATTTTAAGCACCTCCTCAAATGTGTAGGAGCTGTTTTGCGGTCTGAACTCAGCAGATATCATGACAAAAAAGTTCTTTGTGGTCACGGAGTCAAAATAAGGACGAAGATTCACAGGAACCGCAACCCTGACAGGCATATCGTTTGGCATGCCGTGAAAACACTCCTGATACACACTCCACACAAAGCATGCTACCAGATAATCATTTATGGAAACTCCATAGCGGTGGCAGACCTGCTTCAGCTGTGATACAGGCATCATGCCATGTATCAGCCCAAACTCTCCATCAGGTACCTTTTCCAGCTTTAAAAGATACGCCTTCTGCCTGTTAAAGCCACTTGGCTTACTTGATCTATAGTTCTTTACAAAGCTGTCCTCTCTATTTAAGGATGTGCCCTGCGTCAATGAATCGCCCTTTAGCTTTGCAATCTCCGGATGTGTGAGACGCAGATACTGGTAGGTGAGCTCCCTAAGGAAATTGATGCCGCCCATGCCATCTGTCAACACATGAAATACCTCAAGATTTATTCTGTTCTTATAGTATGTCACCCTGAAAAGATAGCTGTGATTCTTGTTCGGTCTTATAAATCTGCACGGAAATGTATTTTTCCTCATGCACCTTTGGTGCCTTTTTTGCCATTTTCCTCAAAATAGTTCCAGAATACTCCCATCCTGAGTCTCACATTAAACAGACCAAACTTCGGAAGCACTATATCCAGTGCCTCCTGCAGCTTTTCACTGTCAATCTCATCAGTTAAGGTGACTGAGATCCTATATACATTTGTCATGCTCTCCCCCGCTATACTAGGGAACAGATTTGCTGTGTTGTCCAGCTTGTCCCAGCGGATTGAACGCGTTTTCGACATTTTAAATTCCTCGCTTATTATAATGATATAGCGAAACAGCACCCTAATCGAGCCTGCCGTACACCTCCATCGGCACATATGCCTTTATCTGTATCCCATCAGCCACATATTCCTCCGACACAAGCTCGCCCTGTTTTCTGATGAGCTGTATCACGCCTGCCTTATCATATGGGATAATTCTCTCAATATATACCTTGTTCTCTCTTAATATCTCCTCTAAAAAGAGATTTTACCTCATCTAATCCCAGATCCTTTGCCGCTGAAATGTTAAGAGTATAATCTGCCCTGAAATCATGCAGCGGTTCGTTGTCTGTGCGGGCATCCTGCTTATTAAAAAAGTGTGACAAATTTCTTGTCTTTTACACCAAGATCATCCAATGTCTGGTAGGTTATGAACATCTGCTTTTCCCGCTGCATATTTGATGCATCCACCACATGGAAAATGATGTCAGCGTACTTTGCCTCCTCAAGGGTGCTCTTGAAAGCCTCTATCAGATGATGCGGCAGCTTTCTGATAAACCCGACCGTATCAGTTAAAAGCACCTGCTGCTTGCCATCAAGCGCAAGAATACGCGTTGTAGGATCAAGCGTTGCAAAGAGCTTATCCTCCTCAAGCACATCTGCCTCTGTCAGGTGATTTAACAGCGTGGACTTACCTGCGTTAGTATATCCTACTATCGCAACAACCGGTACTTTATTTTTTTCACGCTTTGCCCTTGTGATATCTCTGTGCTTCTGCACCTCTTTCAGCTCTCTTCGAAGCTGTGCTATCCTGTCATTTATAAGACGGCGGTCCACCTCGAGCTTTTTCTCTCCGGGACCTCTTGTTCCTATTCCACCGCCAAGCCTTGACATGGACTTTCCCAGTCCCGACAAACGGCTTAATCTGTACTTGAGCTGAGCAAGCTCAACCTGTATCTTACCCTCACTTGTTGTGGCCCTTGATGCAAAAAATATCAAGAATGACAAGTGTCCTGTCCATGACCTTTGTGTCAAGGTACGTCTCCAGATTCTTCTGCTGTGCCGGACTCAGCTCATCATCGCACACAATGCCTGTTGCCCCTGTACTCTCCACAAGCTCTGCAATCTCTGCCACCTTGCCGGTGCCGACATACGTGCCCGGATGAATTTTTTCTCTTCTTTGGATAAGTGTGCCTACAACTGTCGCGCCTGCTGTCTTTACCAGCTCCGCAAGCTCTGAAAGTGAATCATCTGCATCATCACCGTCCTGCTCACTCACTCCGACAAGCACTACTCTCTCCTCAATATCCTCTATCTTAATAGTATCTGCCATAATCTATCTGGTCTCCAAAAACTGATATTCTCTTGCTGCATCCTCGTCATCGGGATAATCCTTCATGTATTCCTCCATTTTGCTCTTTGCTGTAGCAAAATCGCCGGAATACTCATATGCTATAATCATAGCCTTTGTTATCTGCTGCTTATTCGGCACACTTTCAAGTTCAAGTGCGTTCTGAAAATAAGTAATCGCAGTGTCATAGTTACCATTGTCCATCTGCGCCTGTCCCATATTCATCAGCTCATAAGAATCTGCCTCACCGCTGTCCAGGTATTTCTTAAAATACTTCTGCGAGCTGTCATTATCGCCCTGCTTCTGATATACCTCACCCATATAGTAGTTTGCCTTGACAAGCTTCTCATCAATAGCCTTTTTCAGACTCTTTATTGCTGAATCATAATCGCCAAGCATGGTGTATATACGGCCTCTCTGCATATAGTCATCAGCAGTTTTTGCCTTAAGCTTTAAGGCATTATCCAGGTATTCCTTTCCCTGGTCATTCATGCCATACTTTGACAAGGTCTCATAAACGCCAAGATAGAGCTCATAATTATCATTATTCTCACTGAGCGCCGTCTTAAAATCCTTCAAGCCCTTGTCTGAATCATTCTTGGCAAAATATATACAGCCTCTCAGATAGTATGCGTCAGAATCCTTATTATAGTCGATAATAGCCGTATATGTATCAATTGCTCCATCCACGTCACCGCTTAAATACTGTGCCTTGGCCTTATAATAACATATGTCAAGCTCCTCTGCGCCTACTGAGCCTACCGACTGGTCCAGTGCCTTCTGAAAAGCATCGACCGCATCATCATAGCTGCCGTTTTCTATACAGTTGATGCCATACTGTCTGTACGCATCCTTGTCCTTTGCCTTGTCTCCGGAGCCACAGCCGGTAAGCATGCCTGCTGTGAGCACTACGGTAAGCGTGAGTGCCATAAATTTATTCTTTATCATAATAGTTCTCCATGTGTATATTCTTCCCCTTATTATATATGTATTTGCCAAACTTGTAAATCCCGCCCTTACATTTCTGCTAGGGGGCCCGCAGTTCACCGTGATGCAGGATTATGAGATTGTAAGCTGCAATAGTACGGTTTATGGGCGTGGTGGGGGATATACAGTCTCGGGAGTGCTACGCTGCGCTGCCAAGATACTGTAAGAATTATGCCTTGCAGGCTTTATATGCTCGACGAAACCGTCGAAACTCGCCGTCCATGGCTCGATTTCTCCTTGTCCCGGCATCCATGCCGGGGCCATTTCTGTGTTGCATGTGCATAATTCAACAGTATCTAAACAGCTTCGCTATTCGCTCTCACGAGACTGTGTATCCCCCACCACGCCCACAAACCTCACTTTCCCATAAAAAATATAAGTATCGGTAAGTAGTGCAACACATCATCTCACATCTCTACACAACATAGTAAGACGTAAGCACCGGTCATCGGTGCGCACACGTCACCCCACACATTTTGCCACAGCGTAAGGGACGTAAGCGCCGGGGACGGCGTGCACACGTACTCTTGCGAGAGCGCATAGCGAAGCTGCCTAGCGTCTGTAGGATTATGCTTAGAACCACAGAAATGCACCGCCATGGACGGCGGGGCAGGCGTTATGCGCCACGGACGGCGCATAAAAGCCGGTTTCGTCAGCCTGCGAAACACTCCGGGCATAATCCGTACAGACGCTTGGCAGCGTAGCGTAGCGAACGCAAGAGTATGTGTGCATGCCGTCCCCTGCGCTTACGTCCCGTACTCTAAAAAAGAACCCCGCGGGATGCACCCGCAGGAGTTCTTAAGCCCAATTTGTATTTAAAGGAGGAAGAAAAATTCTAGGCCTCTAAATGCCAGATTTCATCATTGTACTGCTTGATTGTTCTGTCAGAAGAGAAGAAACCAGCCTTGCTGATGTTGACAAGCATCTTCTTAGCCCAAGCCTTCTTATCCTCATAATCAGCGTAAGCCTTCTCTTTTTGTCTTGCAGTAATCCTCAAAGTCTGGGAATGTCATGAACCAGTCTTTGTTGAGGAGCTCGTTGTAAAGTCTCTCTAAGTTCTCCTTAGAACCAACCTTCATCATCTCATCACTTACAAGGAAGTCAACAGCCTTCTTTAAGTCTGCATCCTTGTCATAGTAATCCTTAGAGCAGTAGTCGCCTCTCTCATATCTGTCGATAACAGTCTGTGAATCCTCACCGAATACATAGATGTTCTCATCGCCGACAAGCTCAGCTATCTCTACGTTTGCTCCGTCACTTGTTCCAAGTGTAATAGCACCGTTAAGCATGAACTTCATGTTTCCTGTTCCTGATGCCTCCTTAGAAGCAAGAGAAATCTGCTCTGAAATATTTGCAGCCGGGAATAATTTCTCAGCTAATGTTACATTGTAGTTCTCAACCATGAATACCTTAAGGTATGGACTTACCTCAGGATCATTGTTGATAATCTGCTGTAAGCAGAGAATTGCATGGATGATATCCTTTGCAATGACATAAGCCGGAGCTGCCTTTGCACCGAAGAAGCATGTGATTGGTGTAGATGGCTTCTTGCCTGCCTTGATCTCAAAGTACTTACGGATGATGTAAAGCACGTTGAGCTGCTGTCTCTTGTACTCGTGAAGTCTCTTAACCTGGATATCAAAGATTGAATTGTCAGGTACGTCGAGATTCTGAGTCTTCTTTAAGTAAGAAGCAAGCTCTGTCTTCTTTGCGTTCTTGATGTCAACAAGCTTTGTGAGAACAGTGTCATCATTGATGAAATTGCCAAGCTTCTCTAACTCGTTTGCATCCTTCTTCCAGCCGTCACCGATAAGCTCTGTGATGTATGCTGAAAGCTCCGGGTTACAAGACATTAACCAACGACGGAATGTGATACCGTTTGTCTTGTTATTGAACTTCTCAGGATAGATCTTGTAGAAGTTATTCAGTTCAGAGTTCTTTAAAATCTCTGTGTGAAGGTATGCAACACCGTTTACAGAATATCCGAAATGAATATCCATGTGTGCCATGTGTACAAGACCGTCCTTGATGATGTATGTGCTCTCGTCAGCTACCTTTGCGCGAACCTTGTTGTCAAGCTCACGGATGATTGGCATAAGCTGTGGAACAGCCTTCTCCAAGAAGCTGATTGGCCATTTTTCAAGAGCCTCTGCAAGGATTGTGTGGTTAGTGTATGCACAAACCTTTGATACAATCTCAATAGCCTCATCCATCAGGATGCCTTTCTCCTGCAGGAGACGGATAAGCTCTGGAATAACCATTGATGGATGTGTATCGTTAATCTGAACTGCTGCATAATCAGCAAGGTCATGTAAATTAGAGCCCTGTGCCTCTGCCTCTGCAAGGATAAGTCTTGCTGCGTTTGATACCATGAAATACTGCTGGTATACACGAAGGAGACGTCCCTTATCATCTGAATCATCAGGATATAAGAATAATGTAAGGTTCTTCTTGATATCATCCTTGTCGAAATCAATTGTGTCGCCTACGATTGACTCATCAACTGACTCGATGTCGAATAAGTGAAGCTTTGTTGTACGGTTGTTATATCCAACTACGTCGATATCGTAAAGTCTTGACTGTACTGTGAATCCGCCAAAGCTTACAGGATATGTGATATCTGTCTTTGTAAGCCAGCTCTCCTTTGTAATCCATGGGTTTGGAGTCTCCTTCTGGAGATTGTTCTCAAATACCTGCTTGAATAATCCGTAATGGTAGTTGAGGCCTACACCGTCTCCGTTGAGCCCGAGTGTTGCGATTGAATCTATGAAGCATGCTGCAAGACGTCCAAGTCCACCATTTCAAGTGAAGGCTCAAGCTCGATTTCCTCGATTTCAGCAAGTGACTTTCCGTTCTTCTCAAGAGTCTCTTTAACTTCATCGTAGATACCTAAGTTGATAAGGTTGTTTGATAAAAGCTTTCCGATAAGGAACTCTGCTGAGATGTAGTAGAGCTTTTTCTTTCCTTTGTTTGAAACCTTTTCTCTGCCTTGTCTTTTACAAGCTCAAGTAATGCGTAGTATACTTCCTCGTCTGTACTAACGCTGATTCCCTTCTGAAGCTTTGTTTCGATTTCCTGCATGATTGCCATTTTGATTTCCTCCCAAATCTGTTATCATGTATACACGCCAATGTGTCAAATTAACTAATTTTCATTTAGCGTGCTTAACTTCTTTTGTGTCATTTGATGAATCAAGTATAATCCATTACACTGCACAATTCTTTCAATATACAGTCGAAAACTTGCACAATCCTATCATTTTTCGGTATTTTTAGTGGCTTTTCAAGAAATAATATGCTAAAATATCATCATGAATATATTAGAATATGAAAATTATCACGAAGACAAAACACATGTGGAGCTTACGTTCCCATACAATACCTACCTTTGCTCTATTCCTCTTGATTTTTCCGGAGTTCCGCTGCACTGGCACGACGACATGGAGCTTATCTATATAAAGAAGGGCTGCGGTCATATATCTGTGGATTTTAAGGAGTACCATGTCACAGCGCCAAGCCTTGTGCTGATTCTGCCGGGACAGCTTCACTCTATAGACCAATATATGGATGAATCGATGGAGTACGAAAATATCATATTTTCCATGTCGATGCTGCTTACCGGAAAGTACGATTACACCAAGGAGGATTTTCTTACACCTCTCTTAGCCGGCAGATTCACAGTTCCGACAGTTTTTACACCGGTGTATCCATACTACGAGGATGTCGTGGCTCCAATAGATGCATGCGATGAGATTTGCAAGACGATGCCGCAGGGCTATCAGCTTTTATATAAAGAGCAAGCTCTACGAATTCTTTTTTGTGCTTGATAACCGCTGCCGTAATCTGACAAAGCCCTAAAAAAAGCAGAAAGACGCTCGATAAGATGAAGGTTGTGCTCAAATATGTGGAAAATAATTATGCCGACAAAATCTCTATCGCTGATATCGCTGATGTAGCCGGGTTTTCCGAGTCTCATTTTATGAGATATTTTAAAGAGACCATGGGCACATCGTTTGTTGACTATTTAAATGACTACCGCCTTACCATGGCTGCGAGACTTTTGCAAAGCTCAGACAGCTCGGTGCTTTCTATTTCCGGTGAAGTGGGGTTTGAAAGCCTGTCATATTTTAACAGAGCCTTCAAAAAGCACTATGGCATGACACCTCTGCAGTACCGCAAGGGCAGTTGACACCACTCTAGACAGTTGCAATACAATATTTCTTAATTAAACGATGGAAAATAATCATGAAAAAAATACATACATAAAAATGACTGCCCCATTCCGTGAAAATAACAGGGCAGCCCAAAAGCTTGAATTAATCAATAAAATATGCACTTATTTAGTTTTTATCACATCTCCGCTTGTCGGCTTTATTGCAGTATCGGTTTTCAGATATATCGTAAACAGACCACGCCCATACGAAAAATTTGATATGCCGCCTGTCATTCCAAAGGATACCCACGGCAGGTCTTTTCCTAGCAGGCACGTTTTTTCTGCATTTATAATTGCATTTACCGTTTTAATATGCTCACCTGCTGCCTCGCCTTTATGGTTCACCGGCATTTTGCTTGCAGTCCTTGCAGCTATCATTGCCTGTGTTAGAAGGTCTGGCAGATGCACTTCATGTATCTGTGGAATGGCTGAAAGGTGAGACGGACGAATACGAAACAGACATTACGGATAAAAGAGAATTACAGATTCGTGATGTGATGTTGTTGTCTTTACTACCTTCATTATCTGATGTATTCTTGCTTACCTTAAAGCTTGTAACTGCTGAGCCATCTGCCCATACGATTTCAAATGAATGTGTTCCGACAGAAAGTGTTTTTCAGGTAATCTGCCTTTAAGATAATAATCGT
>VOFG01000873.1_pt1 | contig 58000 bp, 71 predicted proteins | sample 5384171 | NCBI WGS metagenome assembly VOFG01 (sample SAMN12384726, study PRJNA508395) | human gut metagenome | isolation source: healthy gut F | host: Homo sapiens
ATCTTTGTCGCCCGAATTGTAAGCTAACGATTTAAAAAAGAGAGAAGCTTTGGGAAAATTTGATAAATACAAAATTGACTTGAAAGGTATGCAAGCAGACTCTGCTAAGTATGAGTTTGTATTGGATAACCTTTACTTCGCTCACATTGATGGTCCTGAAGTTCAGAAAGGAAAGGTCAATGTTACATTGACTGTGAAAAGAACCTCTCGTGCTTTCGAGCTGAGTTTCCAAACTGAGGGAATGGTATGGGTACCATGCGATCGTTGTCTGGATGATATGGAGCTACCGATCAGTTCTTCTGATAAACTGATGGTGAAGTTTGGTCATGAATATGCAGAGGAAGGTGAGAACCTGATTGTGATTCCCGAGGAAGAAGGGGAAATCAACGTTGCATGGTTCATGTATGAATTTGTTGCGTTGGCTATTCCGATGAAGCATGTACATGCTCCCGGTAAGTGTAATAAAGCGATGACTGGTAAATTGAACAAGCATTTGAAGACAAATGCGAACGAGGATAGCGATGAAGTTTTCGACTCTGGAGGAGACGATATCGTAGTTGCAGAGGAAATGGAGGAACAAATTGATCCTCGCTGGAATGAATTAAAAAAAATATTAGATAATAATTAAAGTTTTAAGAAAATGGCACATCCTAAGAGAAGACAATCAAGTACGAGACAAGCGAAGAGAAGAACTCATGATAAGGCAGTAGCTCCTACATTGGCTATTTGTCCGAATTGCGGAGAATGGCACGTATATCACACAGTGTGTGGTGCTTGCGGATATTACAGAGGCAAGCTCGCTATTGAGAAAGAAGCAGCTGTATAATTAGTACAGTATACTGAAAAACAGCCGGGGGGGAATGCTCTCCGGCTGCTTTAAGTATTATAGTATCGCTAATTTAAAATAGGTTTGATGGAAAAAATAAATGCAGTAATCACAGGAGTTGGAGGGTACGTACCCGATTATATCTTGACTAATGAAGAGATATCTAAAATGGTAGATACCAACGATGAATGGATTATGACTCGTATCGGAGTAAAGGAAAGACATATTCTGAATGAGGAAGGATTAGGTAGCTCATACATGGCTCGCAAGGCTGCCAAGCAGTTGATGAAAAAGACTGGTGCTAATCCCGACGATATTGATTTGGTTGTTGTCGCTACCACTACTCCTGATTATCACTTCCCTTCTACCGCTTCTATTCTTTGCGATAAACTCGGACTGAAAAACGCATTTGCTTTCGATTTGCAAGCCGCTTGTTGCGGTTTCCTGTATTTGATGGAAACGGCTGCTAATTTCATTCGTTCGGGAAGATATAAGAAAATTATCATTGTCGGTGCCGATAAGATGTCGTCAATGGTTAACTATACAGATCGTGCTACATGTCCTATCTTTCGGTGACGGTGCTGCTGCCTTTATGGTGGAGCCCACTACGGAAGATTACGGTATCATGGATTCGATACTAAGAACTGATGGTAAAGGATTGCCTTTCCTCCACATGAAAGCTGGTGGTTCGGTTTGTCCTCCGTCTTATTTCACAGTAGACAACAAAATGCACTATCTGCATCAGGAAGGAAGAACAGTATTCAAGTACGCGGTTTCAAGTATGTCGGACGTGTCGGCTGCTATCGCAGAAAAGAACGGACTGACGAAAGACAGCATCAACTGGATTGTGCCGCATCAGGCAAATGTCCGGATTATCGAGGCTGTGGCTCATCGCATGGAAGTGCCAATGGATAAAGTGCTGGTGAACATAGAACATTATGGTAACACGAGTGCCGCTACGCTTCCTCTATGTATCTGGGATTTTGAAGATAAACTAAAGAAAGGTGATAACATTATATTTACAGCATTCGGCGCCGGATTTACTTGGGGTGCGGTGTATGTAAAATGGGGTTATGATGGAAAGAAGGAATCGTAACGTAAGTTACTGAATTATAACACAAAAAACGCATCCTATTTCGATTCGATGCGTTTTTTTGTCTCAACCAATAAAATGAAGAGAAATGCATAAAGCAGGTTTTGTAAACATTGTAGGGAATCCGAATGTCGGAAAATCGACATTGATGAATGTTTGGTGGGCGAACGTATTTCGATCGCTACTTTCAAGGCGCAGACTACTCGTCACCGGATTATGGGAATCTATAATACGGATGAGATGCAGATTGTTTTTTCTGATACTCCGGGAGTGTTGAAACCTAACTACAAATTTCAGGAGTCGATGCTGAACTTTTCTACTTCAGCACTGACGGATGCGGATATCTTGCTTTATGTGACTGACGTGGTGGAGACGCCGGATAAGAATAATGAGTTTATGGAAAAGGTGCGTCAGATGACGGTACCTGTTCTCTTGCTCATCAATAAGATAGATCTTACAGATCAGGAAAAACTGGTAAAGCTGGTGGAAGAATGGAAAGAACTGCTTCCGCAAGCCGAAATTATTCCGATTTCTGCTACATCGAAGTTCAATGTGGACTATGTGATGAAGCGTATTAAGGAACTGCTGCCGGATTCTCCTCCTTATTTTGGAAAGGATCAGTGGACGGATAAGCCTGCCCGTTTCTTTGTGAATGAGATTATCCGTGAAAAGATTCTGCTCTACTACGATCAAGGAGATTCCCTTATTCGGTGGAGGTGGTCGTGGAAGAGTTTAAGGAAGAGCCGAAGAAGATTCATATTCGTGCGGTGATTAACGTGGAACGTGATTCGCAGAAAGGAATTATTATCGGCAAGCAGGGCAAGGCGCTGAAGAAAGTAGCTACTGAAGCGCGTCGGGAATTGGAACGTTTCTTTGGAAAGACGATTTATCTGGAAACTTATGTGAAAGTTGATAAAGATTGGCGTAGTTCGGATAAGGAATTGCGGAACTTTGGTTATCAGTTAGATTAAGAGTATTCATGCGACTGGGATAGTCGTGAAAAACAAGGTATTGAGCTATGAATAATTTAGTTGCAATTGTAGGACGCCCTAATGTGGGCAAGTCTACCTTATTTAACCGTCTGACGAAGACTCGTCAGGCAATTGTGAATGAAGAAGCGGGTACAACCCGTGACAGACAGTATGGCAAGTCCGAGTGGCTGGGCCGTGAATTCTCCGTGGTGGACACCGGCGGATGGGTGGTTAATTCGGACGATATTTTTGAAGAGGAAATCCGGAAGCAAGTATTGCTGGCTGTGGAGGAAGCAGACGTTATTCTGTTTGTGGTGGATGTGATGAACGGAGTGACCGACCTGGATATGCAGGTAGCGGCTATTCTGCGCCGCGCTAATAGTCCGGTGATTATGGTTGCCAATAAAACGGATAATCACGAGTTACAATATAACGCTCCTGAGTTCTATAAATTGGGATTGGGCGATCCGTATTGTATTTCTGCGATTACAGGAAGTGGTACGGGTGATTTGATGGACTTGATTGTCAGCAAATTCAATAAAGAATCTTCGGAAATCCTGGATGATGATATTCCCCGCTTTGCTGTGGTAGGACGCCCGAACGCGGGAAAGTCTTCCATTGTAAACGCGTTTATTGGGGAAGAACGTAATATCGTGACAGAGATCGCAGGGACAACCCGTGACTCGATTTACACTCGTTACAATAAGTTCGGATTTGATTTTTATCTGGTAGATACCGCCGGTATCCGTAAGAAAAACAAGGTAAATGAAGACTTGGAATATTATTCAGTCGTTCGTTCGATTCGTTCTATCGAAGGTTCGGATGTTTGTATTCTGATGTTGGATGCTACAAGAGGTGTTGAGGGGCAGGACTTGAATATCTTCTCTCTGATTCAGAAGAACCAGAAAGGATTGGTAGTTGTTATAAATAAGTGGGATTTGGTGGAAGATAAATCTGTGAAAGTGCAGAAAGCGTTTGAGGAAGCTGTTCGCTCACGTTTTGCTCCCTTTGTGGATTTCCCGATTATATTTGCTTCTGCACTGACCAAGCAACGTATCTTGAAGGTGCTGGAAGAAGCCCGTAATGTGTATGAGAATCGTACGACAAAAATACCGACCGCACGTTTGAATGAAGAAATGCTTCCGTTGATCGAGGCTTATCCGCCTCCTTCAAATAAAGGTAAGTATATCAAGATTAAATACATCACGCAGCTGCCGAATACGCAAGTGCCTTCATTTGTCTATTTTGCCAACTTACCGCAGTATGTGAAAGATCCGTACAAACGTTTCCTGGAAAATAAGATGCGTGAGAAGTGGAATCTGACAGGTACCCCGATTAATATTTATATTCGACAGAAATAAATAAAAAAGACACGGATTGTCTCAATTATATAGAATATATATAGACAATCCGTTGTCTTTTTATAAATATATCTCTGTGAGATCTTGTATGCTTTGTAGTAGACTTATTTCTCCAACTGGAAATCTTTTCTGCGTAACACGAAGCTGTTACTCAAGTATTTTTCACGCACAATCTGATTCTCCGATAATTCTTCCGGTGTTCCCTGGAAAAGGATCTTTCCTTCGAACAGCAGATAGGCGCGGTCTGTGATACTAAGCGTTTCTTGCACATTGTGGTCGGTAATCAGGATACCGATATTTCGATCTTTCAGCTTCCACACAATCTGCTGAATATCTTCTACGGCAATCGGGTCTACACCGGCAAAAGGTTCGTCAAGCATGATGAATTTCGGGTCGATGGCAAGGCAACGGGCGATCTCTGTACGGCGGCGCTCACCTCCGACAGCTGGTTACCCTTATTCTTGCGTACTTTTTGCAGGCGAAATTCTGCTATCAGGCTTTCGAGTTTGTCTTTTTGATATTCTTTGGGCTTGTTAGTCATTTCCAGAACGGCAGCGATATTATCTTCCACACTCATCTGACGGAATACGGAAGCCTCTTGAGCGAGGTATCCGATACCGGTCTGCGCCCGTTTGTAAACAGGATATTTGGTTATCTCAAAGTCGTCGAGAAAGATTCGTCCTTCGTTAGGGGTAATCAATCCGACGGTCATATAGAATGAAGTCGTCTTACCGGCACCGTTCGGCCCCAGCAAACCTACAATCTCACCTTGCTTCACATCGATGGAAACATGGCTTACAACGGTTCGTTTACCGTACTTCTTAACCAAGTCTTCCGTGCGAAGCACCATCTTGCTTTCTTCCATATTCTAGTTATTTTGCGGCAAATGTAGTAAAAATAAGCTGAAATAATGTACATTTGCAGACAAATAGTGTGAGTTATGATAAAAGCATTGAGAACCGTCGGAAGATATTTCATGCTGATGGGACGGACTTTTTCCCGTCCGGAGCGTATGCGGATGTTTTTCCGACAATACCTTAACGAGTTGGAGCAACTAGGTGTGAACTCCATCGGTATCGTGCTGTTGATTTCGTTTTTCATCGGCGCAGTGATTACCATCAGATTAAGTTGAATATCGAAAGTCCGTGGATGCCTCGCTGGACAGTGGGGTATGTGACACGCGAAATTATGTTACTGGAGTTCTCCTCCTCTATTATGTGTCTGATTCTGGCCGGGAAAGTGGGCTCGAACATTGCTTCGGAACTAGGAACAATGCGGGTGACGCAGCAGATTGACGCGCTCGAAATTATGGGTATTAATTCGGCAAACTACCTGATTCTGCCTAAGATTACGGCGATGGTAACTGTTGATTCCTATTTTAGTGACGTTCAGTATCTTTGCCGGAATTATCGGTGCCTTTTGCACGTGTTGGTTTGCCGGGGTGATGAATGCGGTCGATCTTGAATATGGATTGCAATATATGTTTGATGAGTGGTTTATTTGGGCCGGTATCATCAAATCTCTCTTTCTTCGCCTTTATAATTGCAAGTGTATCTGCCTTTTTCGGATACACGGTAGAGGGAGGTTCCATTGCTGTAGGAAAGGCTTCTACGGATGCCGTAGTAAGCAGTAGTGTGTTAATTCTGTTTGCGGATTTGATATTAACTAAACTTTTGATGGGATGATTGAGGTTAAAGGACTTTATAAATCATTTGACGATAAAACGGTATTGAGCGATATTAATGCGAGTTTGCAAGAATGGAAAGACGAATCTGATTATCGGTCAAAGTGGCTCCGGCAAGACGGTATTGATGAAGTGTATCGTGGGGCTGCTTACTCCGGAGAAGGGGGAAGTCCTATATGACGGTCGAAATCTCGTCTTGATGGGGAAGAAGGAGAAAAAGATGCTTCGCAAGGAGATGGGGATGATTTTCCAGAGTGCGGCTCTGTTTGACTCAATGACCGTGTTGGACAATGTGATGTTTCCGTTGAATATGTTTAGCAATGATACTTTGCGTGAGCGTACCAAACGGGCGATGTTCTGCTTGGAACGTGTGAATCTGGACTGAGGCGAAAGATAAATTTCCGGGTGAAATCAGTGGCGGTATGCAGAAGCGTGTGGCTATTGCCCGTGCTATCGCATTGAATCCGCAGTACTTGTTCTGTGATGAGCCGAACTCCGGGCTCGATCCCAAAACGTCGTTAGTGATTGATGACCTGATTCATGATATTACCCAGGAATATAACATGACTACTATTATTAATACCCATGACATGAATTCTGTGCTGGGAATCGGTGAGAAAGTGATTTATATTTATGAGGGACATAAGGAGTGGGAAGGGACAAAAGATGATATTTTCACTTCTACCAACGAACGGCTGAATAACTTTATCTTTGCTTCAGACTTGCTCCGTAAGGTGAAGGACGTATGGAAGTGCAAGGAATGGAAGGGTAATAAAAAAACTTCTGTCATCGGGTGGCAGAAGTTTCTTTTTTTCTTAGCTATGTTAGCGTCGGCAATTAAGCTCTAGGTCTAGCTTCTTTAACTACCATTGTACGGCCCATGTATTCAGCTCCGTTCAATTCAGCAATAGCCTTGGCAGCGGCAGCATCGTCTTCCATTTCGATGAAAGCGAATCCTTTGGATCTACCGGTTTCACGATCCATAACAACTTTAACTGATGATACTGCTCCGTAATCTTCCATCACTTGTTGCAGATCTCCTTCCTTAACACGGTAGTTAAGGTTTCCAACATAAATGTTCATAATGAAAATGATAAAAAATAAATAAATGAATAAAACTCTCTGGATAGATGGTTACTAATAAAAGGATTAAAACGACAGAGAGTTTACAAAAGCGTTTTCTAAACAGAAGTAAAAACCTTGTAATCAAATCGAGAAACTAATGGTCCATCAATCCGCAGCAAAGAAAAGAATAATTTTTGGATTGACCATCTTTTTGGAAGTTGTTAATTTGCAGGATTACAGAAAGAAAAAAAAGTAAAAGGCCGGGGAACCTGGCGGGGTGGGTGTTGATGGTGATTTTATCTTGTTTATAGATGGAATATCATGTGAAATATCGATAAGATGTGTGAAAGATGGGTGGCGTTGCTGAAATAAATCTGCAATGTCTTTTGAAATTTGAAAGATTAGCACTAATTTTGCACCCTCTTTGAGTATAGAACAAAGTATAAATCAAATAAATAATTGTCAGAATGAACGTTTCATTACAAAACATTGACAAAGTAAGCGCAGAGCTTACTGTAAAGCTTGAGAAAGCCGATTATCAGGAGAAAGTAGACAAAGAGTTGAAATCACTCCGTCAGAAGGCACAGATCCCGGGATTCCGTAAAGGTATGGTTCCTACGAGCCTTATTAAAAAGATGTATGGTAAATCAGTAATTGCAGAAGAAGTGAATAAGGTACTGCAAGAAGCTGTTTACAACTATATTAAAGAAAATAAGGTGAACATGCTGGGCGAGCCGTTGCCTAACGAGGAAAAACAGCAGGTTATCGACTTCGATACAATGGATGAATTCGATTTCGTGTTCGACATTGCTTTGGCACCCGAATTCAAGGCGGAAGTAAGCACTAAAGATAAAGTCGATTATTATACGATTGAGGTATCTGATGAGATGATCGAAAATCAGGTGAAGATGTATACTCAACGCACCGGTAAGTATGACAAGGTAGACGTTTACGAAGATAACGACATGCTGAAAGGTCTGCTGGCACAGCTGGACGAAGAAGGTAATACGAAAGAAGGCGGTATTCAGGTAGAAGCTGCAGTTTTAATGCCTGCTTATATGAAGAATGACGACCAGAAAGCTATCTTTGCTAATGCGAAGGTAAACGACGTGCTGGTATTCAACCCGAATGTTGCTTACGACGGTCACGCTGCTGAGTTCGGCTCTCTATTGAAAATTGACAAGGAAATTGCAAAGGACGTAAGTCTAACTTTAGCTTTCAGGTAGAAGAAATCACTCGTTTTGTTCCGGGTGAACTGACACAGGAAGTATTCGATCAGGCATTCGGCGAAGGTATTGTGAAGACTGAAGAAGAATTCCGCGCTAAGATTAAAGAAGAAATCGCAGCTAGATTTGTGGCTGACAGCGATTATAAATTCCTGATCGACATTCGCAAGGTGATGATGGAAAAAGTAGGTAAACTGGAATTCTCTGATGCACTGCTGAAACGTATCATGTTGCTGAACAACGAAGAAAAGGGAGAAGAATATGTTGCTGAAAACTATGATAAGAGTATTGAAGAACTGACTTGGCACCTGATTAAGAACAGCTGGTAGAAGCAAACAATATCAAGGTAGAACAGGAAGATGTGCTGAAAATGGCTAGAGAAACAACAAAGGCACAGTTTGCTCAATATGGTATGCTTTCTATTCCTGACGATGTACTTGACAACTATGCACAGGAAATGTTGAAGAAGAAAGAAACTATCAATAATCTGGTGAGTCGTGTGGTAGAAGTGAAGCTGGCTGCTGCCTCTGAAGGCACAGGTTACTTTGGAGAACAAGAACGTTTCGATCGAGGAATTCAATAAGATGTTTGAGTAAACGTTCGGCTGAACAGAATATAAAGTCACAGAAACACAGAGTTTTTATAAAATTATAACTCTGTGTTTTTTTGTGTCTCTGTATTCTTTTTCGTTTCTTTGTACTTACGTTTATTTTTAATTTATAAGAAAGGAACAATAACATGGATGATTTTAGAAAATACGCAACCAAGCATTTAGGAATGAATGGCATGGTTTTGGACGATGTGATTAAATCGCAAGCCGGGTATTTGAATCCTTATATTCTGGAAGAAAGACAGTTGAATGTTACTCAGCTCGACGTATTCTCCCGCTTGATGATGGACCGCATTATTTTCCTAGGTACACAAGTAGATGACTATACAGCAAACACGCTTCAGGCACAGTTGCTGTATCTGGACTCTGTGGATCCGGGTAAGGATATTTCTATTTATATCAACTCTCCGGGCGGAAGTGTGTACGCCGGACTGGGCATTTATGATACGATGCAGTTTATCTCGAGCGATGTGGCTACGATTTGTACAGGTATGGCGGCTTCTATGGCAGCCGTATTGCTGGTAGCCGGTGCCGAAGGCAAACGCTCTGCATTGCCGCACTCGCGCGTGATGATTCACCAGCCGATGGGTGGCGCGCAGGGACAAGCATCGGATATCGAAATCACAGCTCGTGAAATCCAGAAATTGAAGAAAGAACTTTATACGATCATCGCCGATCATTCGCATACTGATTTTGATAAAGTATGGGCGGACTCGGACCGTGATTACTGGATGACAGCTCAGGAAGCGAAAGAATACGGAATGATTGATGAGTATTGATTAAAAAATAAAAATGGCTGATTCAAAACAAAGAAAAGGTGTAGCTTCTGTGGTCGGTCGGAGAATGAAGTAGGATTCCTGATCACAGGAATGAGCGGCTACATTTGCGACAGCTGCGCTACTCAGGCTTATGAGATCACTCAGGAAGCCCTGGGAGAAGGCAGAAAAAGTGCGGGAGCTACCAAGCTCAACTTAAAAGAACTGCCCAAACCGGTAGAAATAAAGAAATTCCTCGACCAGTACGTGATCGGGCAGGATGACGCGAAACGCTTTCTGGCCGTATCTGTTTATAACCATTATAAACGTTTGCTCAAAAGGATAGTGGGGATGATGTGGAAATTGAAAAATCAAATATCATCATGGTAGGTAGTACCGGAACCGGAAAAACACTGCTGCCCGTACTATTGCCAAACTGCTTCACGTCCCTTTTACGATTGTAGACGCAACGGTATTGACGGAAGCCGGTTATGTCGGTGAGGATATCGAAAGTATTCTGACCCGTCTGCTTCAGGTGGCAGATTATAATGTACCGGAAGCGGAACAGGGTATCGTGTTTATCGACGAGATAGACAAAATTGCCCGTAAAGGAGATAACCCTTCTATCACTCGCGATGTGAGCGGTGAAGGCGTACAGCAGGGATTGCTGAAACTGCTTGAGGGATCCGTGGTGAATGTGCCCCCACAGGGAGGCCGTAACACCCCGACCAAAAGATGATTCCGGTAAATACCAAAAATATCCTCTTTATTTGTGGCGGCGCTTTCGATGGTATCGAAAAGAAGATCGCCCAACGGTTGAATACACATGTTGTAGGCTATACAGCTTCGCAGACAACAGCGACGGTAGATAAGAATAACATGATGCAGTACATTGCTCCGCAGGATTTGAAGTCATTCGGACTGATTCCCGAAATAATCGGTCGTCTTCCGGTACTGACTTATCTGAATCCGCTGGACCGCAATGCGCTTCGTGCGATCCTCACCGAACCGAAAAACTCAATCATCAAGCAGTATATCAAACTGTTTGAAATGGATGGTATCAAGCTCACATTTGAAGATGATGTCTTCGAATATATCGTCGACAAGGCGGTAGAATATAAGTTAGGTGCCCGTGGATTGCGCTCTATTGTGGAAACAATCATGATGGATGTCATGTTTGAAATCCCTTCAGAGAACAAAAAAGAGTATAAGGTGACGCTGGATTATGCAAAGATGCAACTGGAAAAAGCGAATATGGCACGACTACAAACCGCTTAAAATCAAAGAGTAAGGCTGCAAAAGATGATTGTTTCTGTATTTTCTTGAAAATATTAGTCGTATTTTGCTTGGTAATTACGAAGTTGTTTATAACTTTGTTTGGCTCTCTTGCAGTGGAGGGCTTTACTTAAAGTTAAACCATGAACTGAATAAAACAACCTTAGTTAAGATGGCAAGGAAGATTAATTTAACAGATGAACTGAAAAAGTATTTCGGATTTAATAAGTTCAAGGGAAACCAGGAAGCGATCATTCACAACTTGCTTGATGGTAAAGATACCTTTGTGCTAATGCCTACCGGTGGCGGGAAATCTTTATGCTATCAGTTACCTTCGGTCTTGATGGAAGGTACGGCAATTGTTATTTCTCCGCTCATTGCGTTGATGAAGAATCAGGTGGATGCAATGCGTAATTTCAGTGAAGAGGATGGCATCGCCCATTTTATAAATTCTTCATTAAATAAAGGCGCAATAGACCAAGTAAGGTCTGACATCCTTGCCGGAAAAACAAAATTGCTATATGTGGCTCCTGAGTCGCTGACGAAAGAAGAGAACGTAGAGTTTTTGCGCTCGGTGAAAATCTCGTTTTACGCAGTAGACGAGGCTCACTGTATTTCCGAATGGGGCCATGACTTTCGGCCGGAATACCGGCGGATTCGCCCTATTATCAACGAAATAGTAAAGCTCCGTTGATTGCGTTGACTGCAACAGCAACACCAAAGGTGCAGCACGATATCCAGAAGAATCTGGGAATGGTAGATGCACAGGTCTTCAAATCGTCGTTCAACCGTCCGAACCTTTATTATGAGGTACGTGCGAAGACCGCTAATATTGACAGGGATATTATCAAGTTTATCAAAAACAATCCGGAGAAATCGGGCATTATCTATTGCCTGAGCCGGAAGAAAGTGGAGGAACTTGCTGAAATTCTGCAGGCAAACGGAATAAATGCGCGTCCTTATCATGCAGGTATGGACTCAATGACCAGAACCAAAAACCAGGATGATTTCCTGATGGAAAAGGTGGAAGTCATTGTAGCTACGATCGCTTTTGGTATGGGGATTGATAAACCGGATGTAAGGTTCGTGATTCACTACGATATCCCGAAAAGCTTGGAAGGATATTACCAGGAAACGGGGCGCGCCGGTAGAGATGGCGGTGAAGGTCAGTGCATAACCTTTTATACAAACAAAGACTTGCAGAAACTGGAAAAGTTCATGCAAGGGAAACCTGTGGCAGAGCAGGAAATTGGCAAGCAGCTTCTGTTGGAAACCGCTGCTTATGCCGAATCTTCCGTGTGTCGGCGTAAGACATTGCTGCACTATTTCGGTGAAGAGTACACGGAAGAGAATTGTGGAAATTGTGACAACTGTTTAAACCCTAAAAAACAAGTGGAGGCTCAAGAATTATTGTGTGCCGTGATTGAAGCGATTATCGCGGTGAAAGAAAACTTTAAGGCAGATTATATTATAGACATACTACAAGGTAAAGAAACTTCCGAAGTACAGGCGCATTTGCATGAAGACCTCGAAGTCTTCGGCTCCGGTATGGGAGAAGAGGATAAAACATGGAACGCAGTGATCCGACAAGCATTGATAGGCGGCTACTTGAGCAAGGATGTAGAGAATTATGGTCTTTTGAAAGTGACGGAAGAAGGACACAAGTTCCTGAAGAGGCCTAAGTCATTCAAGATTACCGAAGATAACGATTTCGAAGAGACGGAAGAAGAAGTACCGGCACGTGGCGGTGGTTCCTGTGCGGTAGACCCGGCTCTTTATTCTATGTTGAAGGACTTGCGGAAGAAGCTCTCTAAGAAACTGGAAGTACCTCCTTATGTAATCTTCCAGGATCCGTCTTTGGAAGCGATGGCTACTATCTACCCGGTAACACTGGAAGAGCTACAGAATATACCCGGCGTAGGAGCTGGAAAAGCGAAACGCTACGGTGAAGAATTCTGTAAACTAATCAAACGCCATTGTGAAGAGAATGAAATCGAACGTCCTGAAGATTTACGTGTACGTACGGTTGCCAATAAATCAAAGATGAAGGTAGCTATTATTCAGGCTATCGACCGTAAAGTGGCGCTGGACGATATCGCTCTTTCCAAAGGGATCGAGTTTGGTGAACTGCTGGACGAGGTGGAAGCGATCGTTTACTCCGGAACTAAACTGAATATAGACTACTTCCTGGAAGAAATTATGGATGAAGATCATTTGCTCGACATCTATGATTATTTTAAGGAGTCTACGACTGACAAGATTGATGATGCACTTGACGAATTAGGGGATGACTTCACGGAAGAGGAAGTCCGCTTGGTACGTATTAAGTTCATCTCTGAAATGGCCAATTAAAAAAGCGAAAAAAATAAGCGTGCAGGTATGCAGTTTTGAATAAAAACCGTATATTTGCACGCAATAATTTTTAAACGCATAGCCCTATGTCATTTATTGCTGATAAGATTGTAATGGATGGGTTGACTTACGACGACGTACTGTTGATCCCCGCTTATTCTGAAGTTTTACCGCGCACTGTCGATCTCTCGACTAAGTTTTCAAAGAAACATTGAGTTAAAAATTCCTTTTGTGACGGCTGCCATGGATACGGTTACCGAAGCGAAAATGGCGATTGCCATTGCCCGTGAAGGTGGTATCGGTGTGATTCACAAAAATATGTCTATCGAAGAACAGGCAAGACAAGTTGCTATCGTAAAGCGTGCCGAAAATGGTATGATTTATGATCCTGTGACGATAAGAGAGGTTCTACTGTGCAGGACGCACTGGATATCATGGCTGAATACAAAATCGGTGGTATCCCTGTAGTGGATGATGAAGGTTATCTGGTAGGTATCGTTACTAACAGAGACTTGCGTTTCGAAAGAGACATGACTAAGCATATTGATCTTGTTATGACTCCTAAAGAAAGATTAGTAACTACTAATCAGTCTACTGATCTGGAATCTGCTGCACAGATTCTTCAGAAACATAAGATTGAGAAACTTCCGATTGTAGGAATGGACGGAAAGTTGATCGGTCTTGTCACTTATAAGGATATTACAAAAGCAAAAGACAAACCGATGGCTTGTAAAGATGCCAAAGGACGTCTGCGTGTAGCTGCCGGTGTAGGTGTGACGGCGGATACACTCGACCGTATGCAGGCATTGGTAGATGCCGGTGCCGATGCAATTGTGATCGATACAGCTCATGGACATTCCAAGTATGTGATTGAGAAATTGAAAGAAGCTAAGAAACGCTTCCCGAATATTGATATTGTAGTAGGTAACATCGCAACCGGAGAAGCTGCGAAAGCATTGGTAGAAGCCGGTGCAGATGCAGTGAAAGTTGGTATCGGTCCGGGTTCTATCTGTACTACTCGCGTTGTAGCAGGTGTAGGTGTTCCTCAGTTGTCTGCTGTGTATGATGTGGCCAAGGCATTGAAGGGAACAGGTGTTCCTTTGATTGCTGACGGTGGCTTACGCTATTCCGGAGATGTCGTAAAGGCTCTGGCTGCCGGAGGATATTGTGTAATGATTGGTTCATTGGTTGCCGGAACAGAAGAATCTCCGGGTGACACTATCATCTTCAATGGTCGTAAGTTTAAGTCCTATCGCGGTATGGGCTCTTTGGAAGCGATGGAGAATGGTTCTAAAGACCGTTATTTCCAGAGCGGAACATCCGATGTGAAGAAGTTGGTGCCGGAAGGTATTGCTGCACGTGTTCCTTACAAGGGTACTTTGTACGAAGTAATCTATCAATTGGTAGGTGGTTTGCGTGCAGGTATGGGATATTGTGGCGCAGCTAATATTGAGAAACTGCACGATGCCAAATTTACTCGTATCACAAATGCCGGTGTAATGGAAAGTCATCCGCACGATGTGACGATTACCAGTGAATCGCCTAATTATAGCCGTCCGGAATAACATATATAAACGGTGAACTATTAACGGTGAACGGTGAACAGACTGTGTCGATCTGCAGGGTGTTCGCTGCTCACCGTTCGTTGTTTATGGAGTTAATGTTTGGTTTTTTAGAGTTTGGAAAATAAGAATTGATGATGAAAAGAGGTCTGCTTGTAGCTTGGTTTTGGTTTTTCGGTATCTCGGTCTTTGCACAGGAAGACCCGGTGCTGATGCGGGTGAATGGAAAAGATATACTTCCGTTCGGAGTTTGAGTATTCGTATCGGCATCGGACTGGTAATGAACGTTCAGATGCAAAACTCTCTCCGAAGTAATATGCGGAACTTTTCGCTCAATCGAAATTGAAGGTTGAAGCGGCCAAAGTTGCAGGACTTGATACGACTACTATGTTCCGAAAACTACAGGAAGCGTGGCGAAGTCAGTTGCTCAAATCTTATTTGACGGATAAGCAGGTATTGGATAGTTGTATTCGTGTTCTGTATCAGGAAGATGGGTTTGAAAGGATTGGGGGTCGGGTGCGGATAATGCAAATTTTCAAATATCTGCCTCAGACAATAACTGCCAAGCATTTGGAGGAAGAGAAAAACCGAATAGATTCTATCTGGATGATACAGAATCAGCCAGATTTGGATTTTGCCCGTTTGGTGGAAATGTACTCGGAGGATAAGCGTAGTATGATGGTTGGAACGTTTGCAAACAACGAGCGAATTTGAAAATGTAGCTTTTCTTTGTCAACAGGAGAAATATCCCATCCTTTCTTTACTCCGGAAGGGCTTCATATTTAAAAGTGATTGACCGGGAAAGAAAATCCTTCGTATGGAGAAATGTCAGTGAGAGGTTGGCAGAACGTTTACGGCGTAAGGAAATTTTGGACAAAGGCTACGGAAGCATGCTGGAACGACTAAAAAGAGACATGGCAATATGCTCCCAATCAGGCGGCAATGGAAGAACTGTTGACAAAAGGCCGAACAGAACAAACTTTGTTTACGATTGACGGACAGGCATACACCGGAACTATGTTCACGCATTTTGCCTCTTCTCATCCTCAGGCTGTCAAACGGCAGTTGGAAGGATTTATTGCTAAATCATTATTGGATTATGAAAGCCGGAATATCGAAAAAAGCATCCGGAAATTCGTGTTGCCTTGCGGGAATCTGACGAAAACTATTTGGTGGAAGAGATAACACGTCAGAAAGTAGATTTGCCCGCCATAAATGGACCGGCAGGGACAACCACCTTATTTTAAATTTCACACTTCGGATTATCGTTGGGAGAGCCCCCGGTATAGAGGAGTCATGCTTCATTGCGTTGATAAAAAGACGGCAAAGCAAGCCAAAAAAATGCTGAAGAAAGTGCCGGAAAAAGAGTGGGCGGACAAGCTTCGGCAAACTTTTAATACATCCGGGGAGGAAAAGATACAAGTTGAACAGGGAACGTTTGCCGACGGAGACAATAAATATGTCAATAAACTGGTTTTTAAGAAGGGAGATTTTGATCCTTTAATGTCTTATCCTTTTACTATTGTAGTAGGCGAAAAACAGAAAGGTCCGGATGATTATCGGGAAGTAATTGATCGGGTTCGAAAGGATTATCGAAGCTATCTTAACGCATTCTGGATGCGGGAATTGAGTGAGTCCGGTAAGGTTGAAATAAACCAAGAGGTTTTAAAAACCGTTAATAATAACTGATGTAACCGATTATTCACTATCTTCGTACCTTAAATAAGTAGATTTAGTTGACGATGCGAATATTAGTCCTCTTACTGATTACCCTTCTTGGTTGTGGGGCGTGCAAAAAACAGCATGACCATAAAGGTAAGACTCCTTTGGTAGAGGTGGACGGTAATTTTTATATAAAGAAGATTTGATGTCCGTGCTTCCTGTCGGATTGTCAAAAGATGATAGTATTCTCTTCACCGAGCATTATATTCGTAGCTGGACGGAAGAGATCTTGTTGTATGAGAAAGCTGCGAACAACATCCCTGATAATGTGGATGTAGAAAAGTTAGTGGAGAGCTACCGGAAAGCTTTGATAATGCATACTTATCAGCAGGAACTGATTAATCAGAAGTTGATAAATGATATTCCGGAACAGGAAATTGCAGAGTATTATGAGCAAAAACAAGGAATTGTTTAAGCTGGAGAATCCGTTGATTAAGGGATTGTTTATCAAAGTGCCGTTAACGGCTCCCCAGTTGAATAATGTGCGCAGATGGTATAAGTCAGAGAAACAGGATGCTATAGAGAGTCTGGAAAAATACAGTTTGCAAAATGCGGTGAAATATGAATATTTCTATGATAAATGGGTCTCCGTGACAGATATACTCGACATGATTCCGTTGAAAGTAGATACACCGGAAGAGTACGTAAACAAACACCGTCAGGTAGAATTGAAAGATACGGCTTATTATTATTTCCTGAATGTGAGCGATTATCGCGGAGTAGGAGAGGAGAAACCGTATGAATTTGCCCGCTCGGAAGTGAAAGACTTACTGGTCAATCAGAAACGGGTGAGCTTTATGGAGCAGGTAAAGAACGACTTGTATCAGCAGGCGGTAAGTAAGAAGAAGATTATATATAATTATTAAATACAAAGAATGAAGAAGTTTGTGAACTTTAGATTTGTTGTTACCCTTGTCCTGGCAATATTTGCTAATGTGGCAACCTATGCACAAGATAATGTGGTTGATGAAGTAGTTTGGGTAGTAGGTGACGAAGCTATTTTGAAATCAGATGTAGAAGAGGCCCGTATGGATGCCTTGTATAATGGACGCAGATTTGACGGCGATCCATATTGTGTGATTCCTGAAGAAATCGCCGTTCAGAAGTTATTTTTGCATCAAGCAAAGTTGGACAGTATTGAGGTTTCCGAAGCGGAAATCATCCAGCGAGTAGATATGCTGACTAATATGTACATTCAGCAGATCGGTTCAAGAGAGAAAATGGAGGAGTATTTCAATAAAACTTCCACCCAGATTCGTGAGACGCTGCGTGATAATGCACGTGACGGATTGACCGTGCAGAAGATGCAGCAGAAATTGGTGGGAGAAATCAAGGTGACTCCGGCGGAAGTACGCCGTTACTTCAAAGATCTTCCGCAGGATAGCATTCCTTATATCCCGACGCAGGTAGAAGTGCAGATTATCACGTTGCAACCTAAAATTCCTGTTGCAGAAATCGAAGATGTGAAGAGGACGCTGCGTGATTATACGGATCGTGTGACAAAAGGAGAAATTGACTTCTCTACATTGGCGCGTTTGTATTCCGAGGATAAAGCATCTGCCATAAAAGGTGGCGAGTGCGGATTCATGGGACGTGGTATGATGGACCCTTCTTATGCGAATGTGGCATTCAGCTTGCAGGATCCGAAGAAAGTCTCCAAGATTGTTGAGTCTGAATTCGGTTATCATATTATCCAGTTGATTGAAAAGCGTGGTGACCGTGTCAATACCCGTCACATTCTGTTGCGTCCGAAAGTTTCGGAAAAAGAACTGACAGAGGCTTGTGCACGTCTGGATTCTATTGCAGATGATATTCGTGCTAACAAATTCACATTTGATGATGCCGCTGCCGTTATCTCACAGGATAAAGACACCCGTAACAACCATGGTATTATGGTGAATATCAATGAAAATTCAGGTGTGACTACTTCTAAATTCCAAATGCAGGATCTACCTCAAGACGTTGCTAAGGTAGTGGATAAGATGAACGTAGGTGAAATTTCCAAAGCCTTTACAATGATTAATGAGAAGGATGGAAAAGAAGTATGTGCTATCGTGAAGTTGAAAACAAAAATCAATGGTCATAAAGCAACCATCGCGGAAGACTATCAGGACCTGAAAGAAATTGTAATGGATAAACGCCGCGAAGAGGTGTTGCACAAGTGGATTCTGGATAAGCAGAAACATACTTATGTACGTATCAACGAAAACTGGCAGAAGTGTGACTTCAAGTATCCGGGTTGGGTCAAGAATGACTGATATAACCTTGCTTTGATTTTATATGCTGAAAACGAATAAAAAAAATAAACAACAAGACAGGCATAGATGGCTCCTTATAGGCTTTCTATGCCTGTTTGGTGTATGTCTTGTGGCACAAGTGAGGCCGACGGGACAGAAACCCACGGCAGGGACTTCGACAAAATCGACTGCGGATACGTCTAAGACGGCTCCAAAAGCCAAAACACCGGCAGGCAATAAGAAACAGTCGGACAACAAGAAGCAACCGGAGAATAAAAAGACCAAAGTTTACCTGCTTCATGCTGATGAAGGTCAGGCGGATAAGTTGGCGCGTCCGGATGTGCAGGTGTTGATTGGTAACGTGAAATTGCGGCATGACAGTATGTATATGTACTGTGATAGTGCGCTGATTTTTGAGAAAACCAACTCTGTGGAGGCCTTCAGTAATGTGCGTATGGAACAGGGAGACACTTTGTTCATCTACGGTGATTATCTTTATTATGATGGAATGACTCAGATAGCGCAGCTCCGTGAAAATGTAAAGATGATAAATCGGAACACCACGCTGTTGACAGATAGCTTGAACTACGACCGTCTTTATGACCTCGGATATTATTTCGAGGGGGGAACCTTGATGGATGAAGAGAATGTACTGACTTCCGACTGGGGGGAGTATAGTCCTGCTACCAAACAGTCGGTGTTCAATCATGACGTGAAGTTGGTTAATCCGAAGTTTGTATTGACTTCCGATACATTAAGGTATAACACAGAAAATAAGATTGCCGTAATTCTCGGACCTTCCAATATCGTCAGTGATAATAATCATATCTATTCGGAGCGTGGATTCTATAATACAATGACCGAACAAGCGGAACTGTTAGACCGTTCGGTCCTGACCAATCAGGGGAAGAAACTTGTAGGCGACAGTCTGTTCTATGACCGGGTAATCGGTTACGGAGAAGCGTTCGACAATGTGAAGATGACGGATACCATCAATAAGAATATGCTGACAGGAGATTATTGTTTCTACAATGAATTGACTGACTCCGCGTTTGCAACAAAACGTGCTGTTGCTATCGATTATTCACAGGGAGACAGTCTTTATATGCATGGGGATACTTTGCAGATGGTGTCCTATAACTTGAATACAGATTCTCTGTACCGGTTGATGAAAGCTTATCATAAAGTACGTATGTATCGTACGGATGTGCAAGGAGTATGCGATTCACTGGTTTATAACTCAAAGGATTCCTGTATGACCATGTATACCGACCCTATTCTTTGGAATGAAGGGCAGCAACTACTTGGCGAGCAGATCAAGATTTATATGAATGACAGTACTATTGACTGGGCACATATCATCAATCAGGCGTTGACGGTGGAGATGAAAGATTCTATTCATTATAACCAAGTGTCCGGCAAGGAGATGAAAGCCTATTTCGTCAATGGAGATATGCGTCATATTGAAGTGATCGGTAATGTGCTGACAGCTTTCTATCCGGAAGAGAAAGACAGTACGATGACCGGATTTAATTGTCTGGAAGGTAGTGTGCTTCATCTTTATATGAAGGACAAGAAGATGGAAAAAGGACTGTTTGTCGGCAAATCTAACGGAACGATGTATCCGATGGACCAAATCCCGCCTGATAAACTGCGTCTTCCCACTTTTGCCTGGTTCGACTATGTCCGTCCGCTGAATAAGGACGATATTTTCAACTGGCGCAGCAAGCGTGCGGGAGAAACATTGAAGCCGACTACTGACCGGCGACCCAAAACAGAAAAGCGAAACTTAATAAATATGAAGTAGTATGGGAATGTTTAACTCAATGAGAAAGCCCCGTGGCTTTAATCATCAATACATTTATGTAGACGAGCGAAAAGAGAAGCTCGCAAAAATGGAAGAGAACGCGAAACGCGACTTGGGGATGTTTCCGGAAAAAGAATTTAATCCGGAAGATATCCGTGGTAAGTTTATCGAAGGAACTACCCACTTGAAAAGAAGAAAAGCAAGTGGTCGCAAGCCGATCTCTTTCGGAATCATATTGATTATCATTGCTTTCCTTATCTATCTGTGGCATTATTTGGCAACGGGAAGCTGGAACTTTTAATTATTAATTTACGAAGAATGAGCGATATAATTCATTTGTTACCTGATTCGGTAGCTAATCAGATTGCTGCCGGTGAAGTGATACAACGTCCCGCGTCTGTAATCAAGGAGCTAGTGGAGAATGCGATTGATGCCGAAGCACAAAATATACATGTATTGGTGACTGATGCAGGTAAAACCAGTATTCAGGTGATTGACGATGGAAAAGGAATGTCCGAAACAGATGCCCGTCTTTCTTTCGAACGTCATGCTACTTCGAAGATTCGCGAAGCGGCGGATTTGTTTGCTTTGCGTACAATGGGATTTCGCGGAGAGGCATTGGCTTCTATCGCTGCTGTGGCACAGGTAGAGTTAAAGACACGTCCGGAATCGGAAGAGCTGGGCACGAAACTGGTGATTGCGGGTTCTCAAGTGGAGAGCCAGGAGGCTGTATCCTGTTCTAAAGGAAGTAACTTCTCTGTAAAGAACCTGTTCTTTAATGTGCCTGCCCGTCGTAAATTTCTAAAGGCTAATTCCACGGAATTGAGTAACATCCTTGCCGAATTTGAGCGTATCGCTTTGGTGCATCCGGAAGTTGCCTTTTCGCTTTATAGTAATGATTCGGAGCTGTTCAATCTTCCGGTATCACAGTTACGCCAACGTATTCTTGCTATTTTCGGTAAGAAGCTCAACCAGCAATTACTGAATATAGACGTGAACACTACCATGGTGAAAATCTCCGGATACGTAGCTAAGCCGGAGACTGCCCGCAAGAAAGGTGCCCATCAGTATTTCTTTGTCAACGGACGTTATATGCGCCATCCTTACTTTCATAAGGCAGTGATGGAAGCTTATGAACAGCTGATTCCGGCTGGTGAGCAGATCTCTTACTTTATCTATTTTGAGGTAGATCCGGCAAATATAGATGTGAATATACATCCTACAAAGACGGAGATCAAATTTGAAAATGAACAAGCGATTTGGCAGATACTTTCAGCATCCGTTAAGGAATCGTTGGGTAAGTTCAGTGCTATCCCTTCCATTGATTTTGATACCGAAGGTATGCCTGATATTCCGGCATTTGAGGAAAAGATATCTTCCGAACCTCCGAAGGTACATTATAATACAGATTATAATCCGTTTAAAGTCTCTGCCGGTGGCGATGGTGGCGGATCGTATAGTCGTTCGAAAGTGGAATGGGAAGATTTGTACGGAGGGCTGACGAAAGCCAGTAAGATGAATAACCCGCAACCGGAACCAGAAATGGATTGGGAAGACTCTTCTATTGGCGGCCAACCCACTTTCGTTGAAGAAAAGATGGAGACGGTCACCTCTGCCGCTTCTTCTACTTTGTATGCCAGTGAACCGGTGATAGAGAAAGGAAATCAGCATTTGCAGTTTAAAGGGCGGTTTATCCTGACTTCAGTTAAATCCGGTCTGATGCTAATCGATCAGCACCGGGCACACATACGGGTGCTTTTTGATCGTTATATGGTACAGATCCAACAGAAACAGGGGGTATCACAAGGCGTCCTGTTCCCGGAAATCTTACAGTTGCCGGCTTCGGAAGCTGCTGTACTGCAAAGTATTATGGATGATTTGTCTGCAGTCGGCTTCGATTTGAGTAATCTGGGAGGCGGTAGCTATGCCATTAATGGTATTCCTTCGGGGATTGAAGGTCTGAATCCGGTGGAACTGGTGCGTAATATGCTGCATACGGCGATGGAAAAAGGAAGTGATGTCAAGGAAGAAGTCCAGAGTATTCTGGCTCTGACACTGGCTCGCGCAGCGGCTATTGTTTACGGTCAGGTACTGAGCAATGAGGAAATGGTAAGCCTTGTAGACAGCCTTTTGCCTGTCCCTCACCGAATTACACCCCTGATGGGAAAACTGTTTTGACAACCATCAAGGAGGAAGATATCGAACGCTTATTCAAATAAAACAAATAATATCATCTTTTTCTAAAACCTTTTAGTTCGGTTCGTGTTATTTAAATAGTTCAACAAAGAAAAAGATTTAAATAACCACTTAACTATTAGGTATATGAAAAAGATTCTGATGTTGCTGGCATTTGCCGGCGTTGCGTCTGTCGCTTCTGCGCAGCAGACAATGACTGTAACTGAATACGAGGTTATTCAGGTACAAGATAAATATCAAGTAATAACTAATCCTTTCTGGAGTAACTGGTTCTTCTCTGTAGGAGGCGGCGCCCAGGTATTGTATGGAAACAATGACCATATCGGTAAGTTCAGAGATCGTGTTGCTCCCACATTTAACGTGTCTGTTGGTAAATGGGTAACTCCGGGATTCGGATTGCGTTTGCAGTACAGCGGATTACAGGCAAAAGGATTTACGACCAACGAAACTGCCAATTATGTAGTGGGTGGTCCGAGAGCTGACGGTTCATACAAACAACGGTGGGACTATATGAACCTGCACGGTGACTTGATGATTAACCTAAACGCATTATTCGGCGGTTACAATCCGAATCGCGTATATGAAATCATCCCTTATATAGGTGCCGGTTGGGCTCATTCCTATTCTCGTCCTCATACTAATTCCGCTACTTTCAATGCAGGTATCATCAACCGCTTCCGCTTGTCGAATGCTGTTGACTTGAATCTGGAACTGAGCGCAACAGGCCTGGAAGGCAAGTTTGACGGTGAACATGGAGGAAGACCCGATTACGATGGTATTCTGGGTGCTACGCTTGGTGTAACTTACTATTTCCCGACCCGCGGATTCCAACGTCCTACGCCACAGATTATCTCTGAAATCGAATTGAATCAGATGCGTGATCAGATGAATGCAATGGCTGCCGCTAATATGCAGTTACAACAGCAGTTGGCTAATGCACAGCAGCCGGTAGAGGTAGAAGATACTGAAGAAGTTGTTATCACAGATACTAACATTGCTCCACGTACCGTATTCTTCAAGATCGGTTCTGATAAATTATCTCCGCAAGAAGAAATGAACTTGTCATATCTTGCCAGCAAGATAAAAGAATCTCCGAATGCTACATACACAATCAACGGATATGCTGATTCTGCAACCGGCACTCCTGCTTTCAACGAAAAGTTAAGCTTGAAACGTGCACAGGTTGTTAAAGACTTGTTAGTTAAGAAGTATGGCATCTCTGCCGATAGACTGAAAGTTGCAGCCGGTGGTGGTGTTGACAAATTCGGTCAGTGAGTGGGCGGGGAATATCAATTTCGGGAATGATACGCACACCGTATTCCAATCCCATACGTTGCAAGTCGATAAATTCCTGTTTGCTGTATGAACCGTCTTTGGCTGTCAGTCCCGGAAAGCGTTCGCTTTCCAGTCGGAATGCGGCGTAGGTGCGGTTCCAGTCATCGCCGAAGAACTGCGGAAAACCGTTGTCGTTCAAGTGAATCTGAAATTCGTTCATCTTGTAGAAGGAAAGTATCTTTACGTATTGTTTCAGATAATCCATTGTAAAGAATTTGCGGGCCACATCCAGCATAAAGCCGCGGTTTGGGAAAAGCGGATAATCCCGTGCCGTCCCTTTGGGGAGCTTTCCTTGTTCGTTGTGGAGTATCTGCAATAGGGTACGTGTTCCCCAGAATACGCCCTGACCGGTGGGGGCGGCGATACCGGCATAGCGGTTTACGGTTAACGTATATCCTTCTTCACCAAGTTCCTTGTCCGGTTTCGACAGTGAGAGGCAGATGTCTTTCCCGGCTGGCTTTCCGGTTTTGATGACTTAGTTCCAGCCAAACAGTTCTTTTAAGTCTTGCGCCAGGATTTGTGCGGTAGGCGAGAGCATCGCTTCATCCGCAGGCGAGAGCACGATTGAACCTTCGGCGGGCAGAGCCAGTTCGCCTTTTCCTCCTTTCCATTGTTGAAGGGCAGGGATCACTTGCGGGCAGGGCTCTTGGGCGGTGGCAAACACGCATACCATTAACAGGCAGCATACGATGATGAGGGGCTTTTCATAATTAATAAGTCTGTATTAAGATTAATAAATTTCTATGTTTATAAAGTGGGAGCAGGCGTCAGCCGCTTTCTGCGTAACCGCCTGTCGCAATCCCATTATTTCACCGGCTGATAATCTGCGGGCTTTCCGTAAAATCCCGGCGCCGGTACGTATATCGGCTGACTGGGTATGCCGATGTTCAGCAACTTGCCTTCCGTGCGGAGGCGGCGGATGTGAATCATGGCTGTTGAGCGAACCATACCCGTTATATCTTGAAAATCCGAACGTTGCATGATCTGATGATCGGTGAAATATTTTCTCAACCGGCTGTCGATATCCGTCTCCGAAAGTTTGGGAGAGTGGATAATTCTTTTCATCTGTTTGATTTTTATATGGCCGACGGAGTTTTTCAGCTTTTGGTCTGAACGGAACTGTATGCCTTTCAACTTTACTTTCGTATTCCGGCGGGGAGTATCGGCGGCGATTTCTTCGGTGGCGGTTAGTGTCGGATAAAAATAACCGATACCGTCCAGGTGCACTTGCCTTCCTTCGCACAGTTCTTCACCCATAACTTGTGATAGTGCGTCCAGCACTGCCGTTACATCCACCTCGTTCAGCGTACACCGGGATTGGATCCTGCTGCGGAGGTCTTTCGTGTCTATCTGTCCGTTGGCGATGATGCGCGGATGAAATCTTTTCTCCTCTGGTTTGTCCGGTGATACCGGATTCTCGTACCAGTCAAATGATATGGCCATAGTTCCTTTTGTTTATATAAGTAGTTCTGATTCGTATTTCCTATACTTCCTTCCGATTAATCCGGCTTCATCTTCATCGGCTAATTGCTATTGGCCTGTCGGCTAACCTTTATTGGCTGACAGGCTGACAGTGACTAGCGTAACAGCTAGCATAGGTTAGCTGTTATTGTTCCTTATGGCAAAGTTACTACATAAAGGCTTGCTAACCTAATTTTAAAGGCTTTATTTCGGACGCGTCATTGGTGAACGGAAAGCTGTCGGTGGGTAGAGAGGAAATAAACAAAGGTTCGCAAACCTGTGTGCTACCGGTTTGCGAACCTTCGATTATCGGTTTCGGGTATTGCCAATACAGGCATTCCCGTTATGTGAGTACTTCTTTAGCTGAATATTGGCAGAGATACTTTTTAGATTAGGATATCTGTCGCCCAGTTGTTTAAGGAAATCGTTGCCGATCACGATAGCTTGTACCGTTTCCTGCGGGTCGGTAGGGATTTCCGGTATATTGGTAAAGATCAGGCAGGAGTAGATGATGAGCTCGATAGGCTTGTCATCGGTCTGCAAAGACAGTTTGTATGCTTTTACATTGTTTCCCCGGGCTTGGGCCTGTGCTTTTACTTGTCCTTCCATTGGGATTTCGGTAAGTCTGGAGTTTTCGAGGCGGGATTGGTTGAACACAAGATGCCGGTCGATTTCCCCTTCTGTGTCCGTATCGAATAAATGAAGGCTGTTTCCGCTGAGAACAAGGTATTTGGGAGTTTGCACGGTGTTGAAACGCACGGTTCCCAAGGTAGCCATTCCTTTCAGTTTATCTTTAACCCCGTCTTTAAGGGCGGATCCCACGCCATATTCGGTGCTGGCATAATTGAAAGCGTCAATCTTTTCTTGCTTCATTTCTTCTTGGAGGAAAGGCAGTTCGGAAGTGAGTACGCTGTTTTTATATCGTTCGGCATTTGCAAATTCCGCTTTGAAATCAGTGTTGTTTACCACTTGTGCTTGTTGCGAGTTTTTGTTCTTTACATAATACCAGTACCCTGCATAGAGAACGATGAAAATAATCGGAATAAGTGTGTAAATTGACATAGCTTATCTGTTTTTTAATGTGATTAATTAGGTTTGTTTTATACTTCTACCGGTTCTGTTTTCTTTTTCTTACTTGGGATGAATCCCCAGATGATAAGGGCAATGATGATCAGTCCTACTATCTTGCCGCCATATCGGGAGTAGAAACCGACTTTATTCAGCTTTTCACCGTCCAGGTTATTCTCTTTCAGAATGGCGGAGAGTTGTTCTTCCGTCAGTTCATAGTAAGTGTCTTCCTTTTCGCAATAGCCGACCAGGCGAGGCTCTTTCTCTATGTATAGAGGGAGAAGGTAAGCGATGTTGAACTCCTGATGAATGGTCCCCAGATCAATGTAGTTGCCGTTGTCTGTCTTATATTCTTCGGTGTCGGGCAGGTCTGCTACTTTGTTTAAGACTTCACGATCACCGAAAGGAATTTTTACACCACGCGCGGATACCGTTTGACAAGAGAGGAAAAGGAGAGCGCCGAATGCAAAGAAAAGGGTTAGATGTTTCATGTTTTTTTTTTTGAGTTTATGAATAATGGAATTGTTGATTAATATTGCCGTAAAAGTAGAGAAAAAGAAATAGAAAAAGCAAACGATCGTTTGCTTTTTTGGAAAAATGATTTTTCTGTCCGGCTTTTTTTCTGTTTCAGATACGTTAAAGATGAGGGAAAGAACGTGATAAGTTCATGAGCAGGCTTTATTTTTATTGAATACACACGGCAAATCTGATATTTTTATGTAGATGTTTTATTTCATCTTTTTGCTTCCGGTATTCTCCATACTCCGGTCGGAAGTGGGGAAGTTGAGCAGAGCATTGGTCTTTGTTATCATTACAAATTATTCTCGGACTGATACTGCTGATACTTTCCTTCCTCTATCAAGTTGAAAGGAGTATTCTTTAAAAATGATGAAGCCGAAACGGACTAATCTTCGTTGTACTTATAACAATGATAAAGGCTGCCTGCTCTTTTATAGAACGGCAGCCTTTACTTATTAATTGGCCTATCTGTTGACGACTTATTCCTGTGAGAAACGTTTTACCTGTTCCTCGATTAACTCCTTGTCATCGAAATAGTTAATCTTCATTGCTTTTTTCACATCTGCCAGTGTTTCGGCGGCGGCAGCTCTGGCTACTTCGCATCCTTTTTGTAGCATCTCGTAAACGGCAGGAATATCCTTGCTGAACTCTTTACGACGATTGCGGATCGGTTCCAGTGTTTCCTGCATGATAGCGTTCAGGAAGCGTTTTACCTTCACATCACCCAGTCCACCGCGTTGATAATGCGCTTTCAGTTCATCCAGATTCGGGTAATCCGGCAGATAACGTTCAAAATGTTCCGGACGGCAGAATGCATCGAGATATGTGAACACGGTATTACCTTCAATCTTTCCCGGATCCTGCACACGGAGATGTCCCGGGTCGGTGTACATACTCATGATTTTTTTCTGGATTTCTTCCGGTTCTTCCGACAGGTAGATACAGTTGCCGAGTGATTTGCTCATCTTGGCTTTACCGTCAGTTCCCGGCAGACGCAGGCAGGCAGCATTGTCCGGCAACAGGATTTCCGGTTCTACCAGCGTTTCGCCATAGATATAGTTGAAACGGCGGACGATTTCACGAGCCTGTTCGAGCATCGGTTCCTGGTCTTCACCGACGGGGACGGTGGTTGCCCGGAAGGCAGTAATGTCCGCAGCCTGACTGATAGGATAAGTGAAGAAGCCTACGGGAATGCTTGCCTCGAAGTTACGCATCTGTATTTCTGATTTCACAGTCGGGTTACGTTGTAAGCGGGATACGCTTACGAGGTCCATATAGTAGAAACTAAGTTCGCAAAGTTCCGGAATCTGTGACTGGATGAAGATGGTAGCCTTGGACGGGTCTATTCCACATGCCAGATAGTCAAGAGCAACCTCAATTACATTTTGACGTACCTTCTCCGGATTATCTATATTGTCCGTCAACGCTTGCGAATCGGCAATAAAGATAAACATCTTACTATAATCACCTGCATCTTGCAGGTCAACTCTGCGCTTCAATGAACCTACATAGTGTCCGATATGAAGTCTCCCGGTAGGACGGTCACCAGTAAGTATGATTTTCTCTTTTCCCATTGTTGTTACCTTATTATAATAGATTGAGCGGCAAAGATACAGATAAAAACTGAAAGATGTATCAAAATGGGGTCACTTCACTGTAAAAAGTGAACGTTTCTTTTTGTCATGTGCAAAATATGTCGTTACTTTGCACAAATTTTGAAATCGACAATGAATCAACAGGAAATCAGAAGCAAGTATTATCTCCATTCGGATGTTTTTCACCCGGAAACGGCAGGCTTCTTCTCTTTTTCTCCAAAAACGATATTTTAGTTCTTTGGTAATGCGTTAATCCTTTTTTGAGGGTAACGCATTTTTTTTTATGGATGAACTTAGAAACAACAACTTATTATAACAACAAAAGAAATGGAAAAGGAAATCAAGAAAGTTCTCGTTTTGGGTTCTGGAGCACTCAAAATCGGACAAGCCGGAGAATTTGACTACTCAGGCTCACAAGCACTGAAAGCTTTGAAAGAAGAAGGTATCAGCTCAGTATTGGTAAACCCGAACATCGCAACCATTCAGACTTCTGAAGGAATTGCCGATAAAGTGTATTTCCTTCCCGTAACTACTTATTTCGTAGAAGAGATTATCAAGAAAGAACGTCCCGACGGCATCCTGCTGGCATTTGGCGGACAGACTGCATTGAACTGCGGCGCCGAACTGTACACACAAGGTATTCTTGATAAATACGGAGTGAAAGTACTCGGTACATCGGTAGAAGCTATCATGTACACGGAAGACCGTGACCTGTTCGTGAAGAAACTGGATGAAATCAATATGAAGACTCCGGTAAGTCAGGCGGTAGAAAGCATGGAGGATGCCATCGCTGCTGCCCGCAAGATCGGTTATCCGGTGATGGTACGTTCGGCTTACGCGTTGGGAGGTCTGGGTAGCGGTATCTGCGCTAACGAAGAAGAATTCCTGAAACTGGCCGAAAGCTCTTTCGCCTTCTCCAAGCAGATCCTGGTAGAAGAATCTCTGAAAGGCTGGAAAGAAATCGAGTTCGAAGTGATCCGCGACGCGAACGACCACTGCTTCACTGTAGCCAGCATGGAAAACTTCGACCCGCTGGGTATCCACACCGGTGAATCTATCGTGGTAGCTCCTACTTGCTCGTTGGACGACAAAGAACTGAAACTGTTGCAGGAACTGTCTACGAAATGTATCCGTCACCTCGGCATCGTAGGTGAATGTAACATCCAGTATGCGTTCAACTCAGATACGGACGACTACCGTGTCATCGAAGTAAATGCCCGTCTGAGTCGTTCTTCCGCGCTGGCATCCAAGGCTACCGGTTATCCGCTGGCATTTGTTGCAGCTAAAATCGCATTGGGTTACTCACTCGACCAGATCGGTGAAATGGGCACTCCGAACTCTGCATATCTTGCTCCGCAACTGGACTACTATATCTGTAAAATCCCTCGTTGGGACTTGACGAAATTCGCCGGTGTTTCCCGCGAAATCGGTTCGAGCATGAAGTCGGTGGGCGAAATCATGTCTATCGGTCGCTCTTTCGAAGAAATCATCCAAAAGGTCTTCGTATGATCGGACAAGGCATGCACGGTTTTGTCGGTAATGACGATGTACACTTCGACGACCTTGACAAAGAACTTTCACGTCCGACAGACTTGCGTATCTTCTCTATCGCACAGGCTTTGGAAGAAGGATATACGATTGACCGTATCCATGAACTGACAAAGATCGATCCCTGGTTCCTCGGCAAATTGAAGAACATCGTTGACTACAAAGCTAAACTGTCACAATATAATAAGGTGGAAGATATTCCGGCTGACGTGTTGCGCGAAGCAAAAGTTCTGGGTTTCTCTGACTTCCAGATTGCCCGCTTCGTACTGAACCCGACTGGCAACATGGAGAAAGAAAACTTGGCTGTACGTGCTCATCGTAAAGCTATGGGGATTCTTCCGGCAGTAAAACGCATCAATACGATTGCTTCCGAACATCCGGAACTGACTAACTATCTGTATATGACGTATGCAGTGGAAGGTTATGATGTGAACTATTATAAGAATGAAAAATCAGTAGTCGTGCTGGGCTCGGGTGCTTACCGTATCGGTAGCTCTGTTGAATTTGACTGGTGCTCGGTGAATGCAGTTCAGACTGCCCGCAAACTGGGTTACAAGTCTATCATGATTAACTACAACCCCGAAACGGTTTCTACTGACTACGATATGTGCGACCGCCTGTACTTCGACGAACTCTCTTTCGAACGTGTACTTGACGTGATCGACCTTGAACAGCCGCGCGGTGTGATTGTGTCCGTAGGCGGACAGATTCCGAACAACTTGGCTATGAAACTTTATCGTCAGTCGGTTCCTGTGTTGGGTACTTCGCCGATCTCTATCGACCGTGCCGAAAACCGTAACAAGTTCTCTGCAATGCTTGACCAACTGGGTATCGACCAGCCGGCTTGGCAGGAGCTGACCAGTCTGGAAGATGTGAAAGGTTTCGTGGAAAAAGTAGGTTATCCGGTGCTGGTTCGTCCTTCTTACGTTCTTTCGGGTGCGGCAATGAATGTTTGCTATGATGATGAAGAATTGGAAAACTTCCTGAAAATGGCTGCCGAAGTATCTAAAGAATATCCGGTAGTTGTTTCACAGTTCCTCGAGAATACAAAGGAGATTGAGTTTGATGCTGTGGCACAGAACGGTGAGGTGGTGGAATATGCCATTTCCGAGCACGTGGAGTTTGCCGGTGTGCACTCCGGTGACGCTACGCTGGTATTCCCAGCACAGAAGATTTACTTTGCAACTGCCCGCCGCATCAAGAAGATCAGCCGTCAGATAGCAAAAGAACTTAACATTTCCGGTCCTTTCAACATCCAGTTCCTTGCACGCAATAACGAGGTGAAGGTAATCGAATGTAACCTGCGTGCTTCCCGTAGCTTCCCGTTCGTATCTAAGGTGCTGAAACGCAACTTTATCGAAACAGCTACCCGCATCATGCTTGACGCTCCATACTCGCGTCCTGATAAATCGGCATTTGATATTGACTGGATCGGTGTGAAAGCATCGCAGTTCTCCTTCTCACGTCTGCATAAGGCCGATCCTGTATTAGGCGTAGATATGTCTTCTACGGGTGAAGTGGGATGTATCGGTGATGATTTCTCCGAAGCACTGCTGAACTCAATGATTGCTACCGGCTTTAAGATTCCTGAAAAGGCGGTAATGTTCTCTTCAGGAGCAATGAAGTCTAAAGTTGATTTGCTGGATGCAAGCCGTATGTTGTTTGCCAAAGGATATCAGATTTATGCAACTGCCGGAACGGCAGCATTCCTAAATGCTCACGGTGTAGAAACGACTCCGGTTTACTGGCCGGATGAAAAACCGGGTGCTGAAAACAACGTGATGACGATGATCGCTGACCATAAGTTTGACCTGATTGTCAATATTCCGAAGAACCACAGCAAGCGTGAGTTGACGAACGGTTACCGTATCCGTCGTGGTGCAATCGACCATAACATTCCTTTGATTACGAATGCCCGTCTGGCAGGTGCTTTCATTGAAGCGTTCTGCGAGATGAAGATGGAAGATATTCAGATTAAGAGCTGGCAGGAATATAAATAAGAACTATTATAATTCTTAATAAGTGCCCGCTATTGACAGCCTGTTAATAGCGGGTTTTTTGTTTTATTTTTTATCTTTGCTACTTCGTAATTAGTAACTTGTAATTAGTAGTTGAAATATGCTTGTGCTTTTATCTTGTGCCAAGACAATGAGTGATGTTTCAAAGGTGAAGGTTCCTTTGACTACGGTTCCCCGTTTTTCAAAAGGAAGCCTCTGAGATAGCTTTGCAGATGTCGCAGTTTGCTGTCGGCGATCTGGAACGTTTGTTGCGTGTGAATGCTAAAATAGCAGTAGAGAATTATAAGCGTTATCAGGCTTTCCATGCGGAAGAAACTCCGGAATTGTCGGCTTTGTTCTCTTATACGGGAATTGTGTTCAAGCGGTTGAATCCGAAAGACTTCTCTGCCTCAGAACTCGAATATGCACAGGAACATTTGCGGCTGACATCTTTTTGTTACGGTTTGTTGCGTCCGCTGGATGTGATTCGCCCCTATCGTCTCGAAGGAGATGTCGTATTGCCGGAGTTGGGTAATCAGACGATGTTTTCTTACTGGCGGTCGCGCCTGACGGATACGTTTATACAAGACATCAAACAGGCGGGAGGTATTTTATGCAATCTGGCCAGTGACGAAATGAAAAGTTTGTTTGACTGGAAACGGGTGGAGAAAGAAGTACGTGTCGTGACCCCTGAATTTCATGTGTGGAAGAACGGAAAACTGGCTACGGTGGTAATATATACCAAGATGTCTCGTGGTGAAATGACGCGTTTTATCTTGAAAAATAGAATAGAGAATCCGGAAGATTTGAAAGAATTTTCGTGGGAAGGCTTCGAGTTTGATGAGGCTCTTTCGGATGAGAGGCGGTTTGTATTTATTAATGGTCAGGGAGGATAAAGAGTATGACGGAAGTTGAAAAGATGCGTAACGGCCTGTTGGCAGATATGTCTTCGCCGGAGTTGCAGGTGCGTTTTGAGCATGCCAAGAAATTGTTGGCTCGCATGCGGGGAATGAGTACGTATGATGAAGGGTACAGGAAATTACTGGAAGAACTGGTGCCGAGGATTCCTGAAACTTCGGTTATTTGTCCGCCTTTCTATTGCGATCATGGGGACGGAATCAAGCTAGGCGAGCATGTGTTTGTCAATGCTAACTGCACATTTCTGGACGGCGGATATATCACGATTGGTGCTCATACGCTTATCGGGCCTTGTGTGCAGATTTACACACCGCATCATCCGATGGATTATTTGGAAAGAAGAGGCTCCAAGGAATACGCTTATCCGGTAGCGGTTGGTGAGGACTGCTGGATTGGTGGCGGAGCTATTATATGTCCCGGTGTGACGATTGGTGATCGTTGTGTGATAGGAGCGGGAAGTGTCGTGACGAAAGATATTCCTGATGATAGTATCGCAGTCGGGAATCCGGCGCGTGTAATCCGACGTAGGGACTGAAAAAAATAATTATAGTTTGCGGGCTGATAATCAGTAACTTAACGGAGTTATACATAAAAAGTTTGAAAAATAATTCGATAAATGTTTGCAGATTTCAAAAAATGCCGTACCTTTGCATCGCTTTTGAAACGGAAGTGTAAGGGCGTTTAGCTCAGCTGGTTCAGAGCATCTGCCTTACAAGCAGAGGGTCGGCGGTTCGAATCCGTCAACGCCCACACAAAAACGAAACACTTCCGGCTCATTAACAAGGGCGTTTAGCTCAGCTGGTTCAGAGCATCTGCCTTACAAGCAGAGGGTCGGCGGTTCGAATCCGTCAACGCCCACTACCAAAAGGAAAGTCTTATGAAGAAATTCGTGAGACTTTTTTATTTCTTACCTCTTTTATACAAACTTTCTTTGTCCTTTTGCCTTATAACTCAGGAAAAAGAGTTAATTTTGCAGTCTGATAATTATCTAAGAAAACGTATGGAACTTGATGTATTAACGGCCATATCTCCGATTGATGGTCGATATAGAGGCAAAACTAAAGCTTTGGCAGCTTATTTCTCTGAATTTGCACTGATTAAATACCGTGTACAGGTAGAGGTGGAATACTTTATCACCTTGTGCGAACTCCCTTTGCCGCAATTAAAAGGAATCGATAACAGTGTGTTTGAAACTCTGCGTAATATTTACCGTAACTTTTCGGAAGCAGATGCACAGCGCATCAAAGATATCGAAAGTGTAACCAATCATGATGTGAAGGCCGTAGAATACTTCCTGAAAGAAGAATTTGACAAAATGGGGGATGGATGACTATAAAGAATTCATTCACTTCGGATTGACTTCTCAAGACATTAATAATACGTCTGTGCCTCTTTCTATCAAGGAAGCTTTGGATAAAGTCTATTATCCGCTGATCGAAGAACTGATTGCACAACTGAAAACGTATGCAACAGAATGGGCTGAAATCCCGATGCTTGCCAAAACTCATGGGCAACCGGCTTCTCCTACCCGTTTAGGTAAAGAAGTAATGGTATTCGTTTACCGCTTGGAACGTCAGCTGGCTATGTTGAAGGCTTGCCCGATTACTGCTAAGTTTGGCGGTGCTACCGGCAATTACAATGCACATCATGTGGCATATCCTCAGTATGACTGGAAACAGTTCGGTAATCGTTTCGTTGCAGAAAAACTGGGACTGGAACGTGAAGAATATACGACTCAGATTTCAAACTATGATAACCTCTCTGCTGTTTTTGATGCAATGAAGCGTATCAATACTATAATGGTAGATATGAACCGGGACTTCTGGCAATATATCTCTATGGAGTATTTCAAACAGAAGATAAAAGCCGGAGAAGTCGGTTCGAGCGCAATGCCGCACAAAGTGAACCCGATTGACTTCGAAAATGCGGAAGGAAACTTGGGGATCGCCACTTCCATTCTGGAACATTTGGCTGTGAAGCTTCCGGTTTCCCGTTTGCAGCGTGATTTGACCGACTCTACCGTTCTGCGTAATGTAGGCGTACCTTTCGGACATATTGTGATTGCAATTCAGAGTTCTTTGAAAGGACTACGCAAACTATTATTGAATGAACCGGCTATTTACCGTGATTTGGATAACTGCTGGAGCGTAGTAGCTGAGGCTATCCAGACAATCCTGCGCCGTGAGGCTTATCCGCATCCGTATGAAGCGTTGAAAGCTTTGACGCGGACAAATCAGGCGATTACGGAAAATTCTATCAAAGAGTTTATCGAAGAACTGAATGTAAACGAAGATATTAAAAAAGAGTTAAGAGCAATTACTCCGCATACTTATACGGGGCTTTAATTGTTTACTTATACAATAAACGTGTTTTTTAAATAGGCCGTGAGGCCAAAGTCTAATTTTATTCGAATAAAAAAATGAGCACAGAAAACGAAGAATGGCGCGAAAATTCTTTCAATGAAGAGAATACAGGTGCCGGCCGTGATGGTAACAGGTCGTACAACAGAGAGGGAGGAGAACGTCCGTATCGTCCTTCTTACAACCGTGAAGGTGGGGATCGTCCGTATCGCCCGAGATTTAATGCCAACAATGAAGGGGGCGAACGCCCACAGCGTTCGTATGGTGATCGCTCTTATGGCGACCGTCCGCAACGTCCTTCTTACAATCGTGAAGGCGGTGATCGTCCGTATCGTCCTCGCTTCAATAACAATAGTGAAGGTGGCGACCGTTCGCAACGTCCTTACAACCGCGAAGGTGGTTCTTATGGTGATCGTCCTCAACGCCCTTCTTACAACCGTGAAGGTGGAGACCGTCCGTATCGTCCGAGATTTAATCCGAATTCTGACGGCAGCGACCGTCCTCAGCGTCCTTACAACCGTGAAGGCGGCGAACAACGCTCTTATGGTGACCGTCCGTACCGTCCCCGTTTTAACAGTGGCGAAGGTGGCGACCGTCCTCAGCGTCCTTATAACCGCGAAGGTGGTGATCGTCCATATCGTCCCCGCTTCAACAGTGGTGAAGGTGGTGGCTACCGTAATAACAACGGTGGTGGCTATCGTCCGAGATTTAACAATGACCGTCAGGGCGGTTACCGTCCTCGTCCACGTACCAGCGATTATGACCCGAATGCTAAATATAGCATAAAGAAACAAATCGAGTACAAGGAACAGTTTGTTGACCCGAACGAACCGATTCGTCTGAATAAATTCCTGGCTAATGCCGGTGTTTGTTCACGTCGTGAGGCTGATGAATTTATTACAGCAGGTGTGGTTTCTGTAAATGGTGAAGTTGTTACTGAATTGGGTACAAAAATCAAACGCTCGGATGTCGTGAAATTCCACGATGAACCGGTTAGCATCGAACGTAAGGTATATGTATTGCTGAATAAGCCGAAAGATACGGTTACCACATCGGATGATCCGCAGGAGCGCCGCACGGTAATGGATCTGGTAAAAGGCGCTTGCAGCGAGCGCATTTATCCGGTGGGGCGTCTGGACCGCAATACTACGGGCGTGCTGTTGCTCACCAATGACGGTGACTTGGCTTCTAAGCTGACACATCCGAAATTTCTGAAAAAGAAAATTTATCATGTTCATCTGGACAAGAACCTGACAAAAGCAGATATGGATCAGATTGCAGCCGGCGTACAGTTGGAAGACGGTGAAATCCATGCAGATGCTATCAGCTACACCAGATGATTTCAAGAAAGACCAGGTAGGTATCGAAATCCATTCCGGCAAGAACCGTATCGTGCGTCGTATTTTCGAATCACTGGGTTATAAAGTAGTAAAACTCGACCGTGTATTCTTCGCCGGACTGACTAAAAGGGTTTGCGTCGCGGAGACTGGCGTTACCTGTCGGAAGCAGAAGTAAACTACCTCCGCATGGGTTCGTTTGAATAATAAGTTAATAAATAACAACTTGACAGAGGACGGGGAAAGAAAGCAGGAAAAAATGAATCTTGCGTTTTTAAACCTCGTCTTCTTGTATCTAAAAAGAATAAGTTAAATGGAAAAGATTGGTAGAACAAAAATTGTTGATCTGTTGAAGCGTACGGATATTGGCGCTATGGTCAATGTGAAAGGATGGGTTCGCACCGCAGAGGTAGCAAACAAGTAAACTTTATCGCACTGAATGACGGTTCTACAATAAATAATTTGCAGGTCGTAGTAGATTTGGCTAATTTTGATGAAGAGATGCTGAAACTGATTACTACCGGCGCTTGTATCAGCGTGAACGGTGAAATGGTGGAATCGGTAGGCTCCGGCCAAAGGTGGAAGTGCAGGCACGTGAAATAGAGGTGCTGGGTGCTTGCGATAACACCTATCCGTTGCAGAAGAAAAGGGCACTCTATGGAATTCTTGCGCGAGATTGCCCATTTGCGTCCGCGTACCAATACTTTTGGTGCGGTGTTCCGTATTCGTCATAACATGGCAATTGCTATCCACAAGTTTTTCCATGACAGGGGATTCTTCTATTTTCATACGCCAATTATTACAGCATCCGACTGTGAAGGTGCCGGACAGATGTTCCAGGTAACTACCATGAATCTGTATGACTTGAAGAAAGACGAAAGAGGTTCTATCTCTTATGATGACGACTTCTTCGGCAAGCAGGCAAGTTTGACAGTATCCGGTCAGTTGGAAGGTGAGCTGGCTGCCACTGCTTTGGGCGCTATCTACACGTTCGGACCCACTTTCCGCGCGGAAAACTCCAATACTCCCCGCCATTTGGCAGAGTTCTGGATGATTGAGCCGGAAGTTGCGTTCAACGACATTGCCGATAATATGGACCTGGCAGAAGAGTTTATCAAATACTGTGTGAAATGGGCCTTGGACAACTGTGCCGATGATGTGAAGTTCCTGAATGATATGTTTGATAAGGGCTTGGTGGAGCGTCTGCAAGGTGTTTTGAAGGATGATTTTGTTCGTCTGCCCTATACGGATGGTATCAAGATTCTGGAAGATGCCGTTGCGAAAGGTCACAAGTTCGAATTCCCTGTTTATTGGGGGGTAGACTTGGCTTCCGAACACGAACGTTATTTGGTGGAAGAACATTTCAAGTGTCCGGTAATCCTGACTGATTATCCGAAGGAGATCAAAGCCTTCTATATGAAGCAAAACGAGGATGGGAAGACAGTACGTGCAATGGACGTTCTTTTCCCGAAGATCGGTGAGATCATTGGCGGTTCCGAACGTGAAGCGGATTATAACAAGTTGATGACTCGTATTGAAGAAATGCATATCCCGATGAAGGATATGTGGTGGTATCTGGATACCCGTAAGTTCGGTACTTGTCCTCACTCCGGCTTCGGACTCGGTTTTGAACGTCTGTTGCTTTTCGTAACAGGCATGTCAAATATCCGTGACGTGATACCGTTCCCGCGTACACCGAGAAATGCTGATTTCTAATATTTCGGTATATTTATGTAAAACTCGCATAATCTTTTGATTGTGCGAGTTTTTTTATGCATTTGATTGTTACTTTCTCAAAATAAATCTTTATATTTGGACATACGCATTCGAGAGTGTTAACTAAAATAATACGGCAATGAAAAAACTCTATTTCTTTACCATGCTTTCAATAATGTTGTTGGCGGTAACAGGTGCGATGGCCCAAAAGAAAACTAAATTCAAAGGTGGCCGAGTTGAAAGGAATCTGGCAACTTTGCCATTATGTGTCGGAGTCTCCCGATGTTCCGGGAGCGTTGAAACCCAGTAATACATTTAAGGTATTGAGTGATGATGGAAGAATCGTGAACTTCACTATTATTCCCGGTTCCAATTATTACTGGATATGGTACTTATAAACGGACGATTCTTATAAAGGAAAGCATCGGGAACATTCATATGGGTCAGGACAATATTTTGGAATTTGAGTTGACAGATGATTCTGAAATATTTTATAGAATGATTTGAATGGAAATATCGAGAAGAATATCCATCTTCCGATGTTGGATAATCAGGACTAAATTTCCGGAAGATATTGTGCGATAGAAGAGCGCGTACTTTTGGGTGGAGGCACGGATTTTGCAAAAGGCTGCATAGTTGTTTGGTTATGCCTGACAACAGCTTATTTGGTAAAATCCGTGCCTGTTTTTCTATAAAAGATAAAAACAAAGCACTTTTTGGACAAAATCAAAGTCCGTAGAAATAGAAACAAAAATGAAAAATAGATTTGCAAAGGGTTTGTCTGCGACTTGCTCTAACTTTGTTGCCAGTAATAGAATACAGTAACAAAATAAAAGTGGAACAATGAAAAACAAACTTTTACTGGCGGTAGGAGTATGGCGCTCCTGACTGCTTGCGATGCTTCAAAAGGAAATGAGATGGCATGGTTTGATCATGCAGTGAAAACATCGGGACATCAGTTGCTCTATATGGCAGAACAATTGAAGAATGAACCGGATACCGCCTGTTTTCCCCGTTCTATTAAAGAAGGAAAGTACAGACTGGAGCACCCCACAGATTGGACGAGTGGTTTCTATCCCGGTTCCATGTGGCTGGCATACGAGTTGACCGGTGATGAGGCTCTCGCAAAAGAGGCGCGTAAATATACGGACCGTCTGCAGGATATGCAATATTATACGGGTAATCACGATTTGGGTTTTATGATGTTTTGCAGTTATGGGCAGGGCATCCGTTTGAAACCGGAGCCAACGGACAGTTTGATTCTGATTCATTCTTCAGAAAGCTTGTGCTCCCGTTTTCGTCCGGAAGTCGGACTGATTCGTTCATGGGATTTCGGCGATTGGAGCTATCCAGTGATTATTGATAATATGATGAACCTTGAAATGCTGTTCTGGGCTTCGGAGCAAACCAATAATCCGAAATATCGTGAAATAGCCATCTCTCATGCCGACAAAACGTTGAAGAATCACTTTCGGGAGGACATGACCTCCTACCATGTGGTGAGCTATCTGGCAGATAGCGGTGAGGTAGAGTCGAAAGGAACCTTTCAGGGATATGCCGATTCTTCTGCTTGGGCGCGTGGACAGGCTTGGGGAGTGTATGGTTATACCATGTGTTATCGCTTCACTAAGCAACAGAGCTATCTGGATGCCGCTCATAAAATAGCGCGGTTCATTATCGATCACCGTCCGTCCGAAAATGACTATGTACCTTATTGGGATTATGATGCTCCTAATATTCCGAATGAACCGCGGGATGCTTCTGCGGCTGCCGTAACAGCTTCTGCATTACTGGAGTTGAGTGGTTATGGCGACAAGAAACAAGGGGGAAGAATATTTCCGTTATGCGGAGCATATCCTGAAACAGTTATCCTCTGATGATTATTTGGCCCAGGAAGGAGAAAATCATGGCTTCATCCTGTTACATTCGGTTGGCAGTTTCCCGCATGACAGTGAAATTGATACTCCGCTCAATTATGCTGATTATTATTATCTGGAAGCCTTGAAACGTTATAAAGATCTGAAAGAAAAATCAGAAAATCCGTCTTACTAACTTGAAGAGAAACCGTAAAAATTTAAAGTTCAGGGCAACCGCATCTAAAATATGAATTTATAACTGTCGGACTTTGGCGCAGTTGTCCTGTTTTGAGCCGATGCCGGTCCTTTATATGAGTTAAAAAACGGATTCATTTATCAGATTGAATTGAAAATACTTATCTTTACGATAAATTCTTCAATATTAGCTCATGAAAGACCGACATTTGCTATTTAGATACCTATTCGGATTAACCGTTTGCATTTTATTTTTTCCTTTGGCTGTATCGGCCGCCGACAGCTTCATCCATTTTAAGCGATTATCCGTAGATGACGGGCTGTCGCAAAATACTGTGCTCGCTCTGACACAAGATCATAATAATAAGATTTGGGTAGGCACCATAGACGGACTGAACTGGTATGAAGGTTCCCGCTTCGTTTCGTATTATAAAGCGCCGGATGATACGACCAGTCTGGCAAACAATCATGTCTATTCACTTCATACCGATTTGAAAGGTACGGTATGGGTAGGCACACAGGTCGGTTTATCCCGTTATAATATAGTAGGGAATAATTTCACCAATTATTCTTCACCGGACAATCAGCCGATGCAAGTATTGGCTATCGGAGAACCGGAGGAAGGCGACCGGCTTTTGCTTGCTACCAATATCGGTCTGGTGATTTTTGATAAAAAGACCGGGCGGATGAAAGTGCAGCCGGAACTTGCCGGAAAAACGATCTATTCTGTTTGCCGGATGAATGACGGTTTCCTGTTGGGAACTTCGGAAGGTGTCTATTTCTATTATGTACGCAACGAAAACGTGACCCGGCTTCTTCTCCAGTTGAAAGGAGAAACCATCTCCGATATGCTCTATGACGACAAAACCGGCAACTGTTGGCTGGCTTCATTGACAAACGGGGTGTATTGTGTGGATAACAACTTTCAAATAAAACATCATTATAACAAGCAAAATACTCCTGCTTATTTCCTTACGAACTCGGTCAGGACATTGTCCGGAGATGATAAAGGAAGGGTTTGGATAGGAACCATGGAAGGTTTGCTTATCCTTGAACCGGAGACGGGAACTTTCCGTATCTGTCGTTTTTCTCCTGAAGATCCGACTACCTTGGGCCATAATTCCATCCGTTCTATCTTGAAAGACAATCAAGGGGGAATGTGGATCGGTACATTTTATGGCGGGCTTAATTATTATCATCCTCTCGCTCCGTCATTCGGGCGCTTGCAACATTCCGCCTGGAGGAATTCGTTAAGTGATAACACGGTGAGTTGTATTGCCGAAGACCCGGATAATGGCAATCTCTGGATTGGCACGAACGACGGCGGATTAAATTATTATAACCGGAAAACCGGAGTCTTTTCATATTACCGGATGGGTACTTCCGCCAATGCTTTAAAGTCGGACAATATAAAATGTATATGGACGGACAAGGATGGAAGTGTCTATATCGGCACTCATGGAGGGGGAATGAGTCGTCTGCATCACCGGAGTGGCAGGATAGAAACATATTCCTTTCCCCATTCTACTTCCCTGACTAACAGTTGTTACTCCTTATTGGACGGAACGGATGGAACGCTTTGGGTAGGCGGCATGAGCGGGCTTTACCTTTTTCGACAAACAGACCGGCGAACTGTCACAGCATCCATTAGCTAAAAAGCATAAAAAGTTGGAGAATGTATTGATATATACCTTGTTTCGCGATTCAAAAGGAAGAATCTGGATTGGTACGGAAGAGAGCCTGTTTTTGTATGCCGGCGGGAAACTGGAAGAACTGCATCTTTCTTCTTCGGCTTATCTGCATGGGTTGATACAGGCTTTCTGTGTACAGGAGGATAGCCGTCATGAAATCTGGATCGGTTCTTCCACAGGATTATATTGCTATAAGGAAGGAGCACCGACTGCCTGGAAACACTATACGATGAAAGACGGTTTGCCAAATGACTTTATTTATAATATACTGGAAGATGAACGGGGGCGTTTATGGTTGACAACTAACAAGGGACTGGCTTGCTTTAATACGGAGGAGGGTACTTTCCTCAACTATACGAAGCAGGACGGATTGCCTCACGATCAGTTTAACTATTTCGGAGCTTGCAAAGCGCACGATGGTACATTCTTCCTGGGGTCTCTTGGGGGCGTTGCCTATTTCAAGCCATACGAATTGGGTGATAATCCATATTCCCCGGATGCGGTAGTGACAGGAGCCGTTGTCTTAAATCAGGTGATTACGGATATGAAAAGTGAACGGGTACGTTATTATCAGGACGAGCAAGGGCGGATGCTGGGTATGTCGTTCCCTTCCGATCAGAAACTTTTAATATCCGGTTTGCCGTTATCAACTATTTGGCTGGCAAACGGAACCAGTTCGTTTACAAATTGGAAGGCTTTGAAACCGAGTGGAACTACTCCCGTCATGTTTCCTTTGCACGGGCGAGTTATTCCAATCTCCCGCCCGGTGAGTATGTATTCAAGGTGAAGGCATGTAACAACAATGGAAAGTGGGCGAGGCGACCACTGAATTTTTTGTGCATATTACCCCCATGTGGTATCAGACTTGGTGGGCAAAGACACTTTTCATCTTCTTTTCTGTAGGGCTTCTCGTCTTTGTGATTCTATTTCTTTATTGTCCGTGCCAAGATGAGGATGCAGGTACAGATTGAGCATATCGAACGGAATAAGATAGAAGAAATCAGTCAGGAGAAGGTCCGCTTTTATATTAATATGTCGCACGAACTGCGCACACCTTTAAGTTTGATATTTGCTCCTTTAGAGGAACTCTTGGGGCAAAGCAATCTGAAAGGTACCCGGTACAACAGAAGCTGGATTACGTTTATAAGAACGGTCGTAAGTTGTTGCACATTGTCAACCAGTTGCTGGATTTCCGTAAAGCCGAAGCAGGTGCAATGCCTATTCATGTTGCGCAGGTGGATGTAGAAGAACTGTTGCAAGATGAATCTTTTCCCTGTTTAAAGAAAATGCGCAGAAGCGTGCTATCAGCTTTCATATAAAATCCGATCTGGAAGGACGATTGTTTCCGGCGGACCGGACGTATGTAGAGACTATCTTGATGAACCTGTTGTCTAACGCCTTTAAGTTTACACCGGACGGCGGAAGTATTTCGCTTTCCTTATGGACAGAGGGAGATACCTATGGCTTCACGGTAAGAGATAGCGGAATCGGTATGTCTCCGGAACAGCTAACCCGCATTTTCGAACGTTTCTATCAGGTAGACGGTCAGCGAAAAGGGACGGGTATCGGGCTGTCATTGGTGAAGATGCTTGTAGAAAAGCATCACGGCACTATTACCGTAGCAAGCGAACCTGCTCAATATACCGAATTTAAAGTCACGCTACCTGCTGATATGGCTGCCTTCACGGAGAAAGAATGTGAATTGCCGGCACATGAAGTCGAAACATCTGCTTCTCTCCGGGAGCTTCCGGTGGCTGATGAATATTTCTCTGGTGATGCGTCGGCTATAGTTGCAGAAGAACTATCGGACGGTGATCAGATAGAAGCCAGCAGTGAGGAAGAGCGTCCTACTATCTTGTTGGTAGATGACAATAAAGAGATGGTGGATTACCTGAAAGATAATTTCCGGCAGAACTATGTGACGCTGACCGCCGGAAACGGCGAAGAAGCATTGGCTATTATGAAAGAGCATCGTGTGGACATTGTCCTTTCCGACGTGATGATGCCGGGTATTGACGGTATCAAACTTTGCCAGCTTATTAAACGAAATCTGCAAACCTGCCATATTCCCGTCCTGCTGTTGTCTGCCAAAGGAAGTGTCGATGCACAGACGGAAGGCATTCAGGCTGGGGCGGATGATTACATTGCCAAACCGTTCTCGATTCATTTATTGAAAGGAAAAATAGCTAATCAACTGAAAGCACGCCAACGGCTGAAACACTATTATTCGAATACGATTGATATAGATACTGCAAAAATGACTTCGAATAATCTGGATGAGGAATTTATGAGCAAAGCTATTCAGGTGGTAGAAGAAAATATCAGTAATGAAGACTTCACCTCTGATGAGTTGGCAAGCCAACTTTGTATGAGCCGTTCGTCACTGTATCTCAAGATGAATTCCATATCCGGTGAACCGCCTGCCAACTTTATCCGGCGCATCCGTTTTAATAAAGCGTGTAAATTGTTGCTTGAAGGGCGCTACTCCATTTCGGAGATTAGCGGAATGGCAGGGTTCGGATCTTCTTCTTATTTCTCTACCAGTTTCAAGAAGTATGTCGGTTGTCTGCCATCGGAGTATGTGAAGCAGCATACTAAGTAATTGTTTTGCGGTTATGCATTTGTTCACCACAGAGGACGCGGAGGACACAGAGGTGAATCTTGTTCATGCGGGTGCAGAAATGAATGAGAGTTTTTTGTCTACTATAAAGTTGAAAAACATAAAAACATCTGCCACCTGCAACGAAACGCGTGTAATGCACTAATTGACAAATAGTTGGAACGTTGCAGATACTGCGGCAGATAGGTTGCAGATAAAGTATCTGCCGCACGTTATATAATCAAAGAAAAAGCCTTGATTCCTTGATGCAAAGCTATGGGATAATTGGGGTGACTCTATGGATAATTTGTGGTGTCTCTACGGGGAAACGACAGTATCCTTACGTAGAAACTGTCGTTTCCCGCCTTAGAAACTCTCGTTTCCTACCGTGGAAACTGTAATTTCTAATGCCGGAAACGACAGTTTCCCGCCTGGAAACGGGAAGTTAATGTATACAATAAACTTTTGCCTTCCTGGAGAATTGGCTTATGCAAGGCTTATACTGTGTTGCAGATACTTTATCTGCAACCTATCTGCAACAGTATCTGCAACAGTATCTGCAACGCTACAACTGTTTGTCAACTAGTGTATTACACGCGTTTGGTTGCAGGTGGCAGATGTTTTTATATTTTTTCAACTTTATGGTAGGAGGATTACGCATCAAAATTAGGGTCACCACCGTAAGTCATAAACCAAATTCACCTCTGTGTCCTCCGCGTCCTCTGTGGTGAAAACCTAAACAAGAACTAATAACCTTCATTTTTCTATCAATTTCAGTCATTCCGTTTTGGGGGCTATTTTACCCTTTTACCCTCTTTGTAGCCTCCTGTAACGCTTGTTTTGGACGAATTTTAAGTTGAAATGAACGAAAACAAAGTCCTGTTAGACAGTATCAGAGAAGGAAGAAATGAATTGAAAGTTCCGTTTCGGACGGTTTATCTACATTTGCCTACAGAAAACCAATCATTTGATATCATGAAAAAAGTATTATTGATTTCATTCGTAATCTTGTCTGTGGCTGCACAGATGACACATGCGCAAAAAACAAGCAGTCATCAAGTTGACGGAAACAACGTTGATGCATGAAATGCGTGCCACTCCTTATCCTCTTGATAAAGCGGTGGTAAATGACCGTGCGGTTTCTTTTCAATGGCCGCTCCGTTCGGACATGAACTCGCAGGACAGTCCGTTGGATGGATTCGAACACAAAGTAAAGAAGGTAGATAAAACGAAGATTACCTATCGGTTACGTTATTCGCAGGATGCCGGATTGAAGTCCGGAGTTGTTCAGGTGGAAACTCGTTGGCCGTTCTATAATCCGGAACAACCGCTTGCGCCGGGGGTATGGTACTGGCAGTTCGGTTACGTAGAAAACGGACAAGTGACTTGGGGAAGCACACAGCAAGTCACCGTAGAAGATCGTTCGGGCAAATTCTGTCCGCCTTCATTGAAAACAGTGTTGGCAAAACTACCTGCCGATCATCCGCGTGTGTGGATCATGAAGAACGAATGGAAGGACTTTATAAATCACAGCAAACAAAAGGCAGAAAGGCAATGGTATCTTGAGCGTGCAGATCAGGTACTTCAGAATCCAATGAAATCAGTGAAAGATATTAATGTCTCGCAGGTGAAGAATCTGAAGAACGAGATGCAGATAAATTCATACCTCACTCGTGAAAGCCGTCGCATCATCGATGCGGAAGAGGGAAATACCGAAGCATTGATACGGGCCTGGTTGCTGACGCAGGATACTAAATATGCTGACGAAGCCATCAAACGGGTATTTATCATGGCCGACTGGGATAAAGATAAGAATGTGAAAGGAGATTTTAATGCTTCTAGCTTATTGTCTCTCTGCTCTATGGCTTATGATTCTTTCTACGACCGGTTGAATACATCACAAAAGAAAGCATTGCTGGAAGCCATCAAAAATAAAGGTGGTGAAATGTATGAGAACTTTAATAACCGGATGGAAAATCACATCGCTGACAATCATGTGTGGCAGATGACACTTCGCATCCTTACAATGGCATCATTCAGTGTATATGGCGATCTGCCCGAAGCCAACACATGGGTGGATTACTGTTATAACGTCTGGTTGGCACGTTTCCCCGGATTGAACAAAGACGGTGGCTGGCACAATGGCGATTCTTACTTTACGGTCAACACCCGTACATTAGTAGAAGTACCTTACTATTATAGCAAACTGACCGGTTACGACTTCTTTTCCGATCCTTGGTATCAGGGAAATATCATGTATACCATCTTCCAGCAACCTCCTTTTTCCAAATCCGCAGGAAACGGAAGTTCTCATCAGAATGTGGGACGTCCAAACAGTATCCGTATAGGATATTTGGATGCGCTGGCACGCCTTACCGGAAACACTTATGCCGCTGATTTCGTACGCCGCACATTGAAAGTGGAACCGGATTATATGAAGAAAGCTTTATTGAATAAGCCCGGTGATCTTGCCTGGTTCCGCCTGCAATGTGATAAACCTCTGCCGGAAGGTGAAGGATTGACTGCACTCCCTGCAGGATACGTCTTCCCCGCAACAGGACTTGCCTCTTTCCAGACGAACTGGGATAGAGTAGGCGGAAATGCGATGTGGAGTTTCCGGTCAAGCCCTTATGGTTCTACCTCTCATGCACTTGCCAATCAGAATGCTTTCAATACGTTCTATGGTGGAAAACCATTATTTTACAGTAGCGGACACCACATTGAGTTTACCGACGTACATAGTATGTTGTGCCATTGTGCCACACGTGCTCACAATACGATTCTGGTGAACGGTATGGGACAACGTATCGGTACGGAAGGATATGGATGGATTCCCCGTTATTATGCCAGCGAGAAGATCGGGTATGTGCTGGGTGATGCTTCCAATGCTTACGGAAAAGTGATTTCACCGCTTTGGCTGACACGCGGCGAACAGTCGGAGGTGCATTATACACCCGAAAATGGCTGGGATGAGAATCATGTGAAAACTTTCCGCCGTCACATTGTCAATTTGGGAAAGACAGGACTCATCTTTATCTATGACGAACTAGTGGCAGACGAACCTGTAAACTGGAGTTATTTGCTGCATACCACAGAAAATCCCATGACAGTGGATAAATCGAATCATCGCTTCGTGCATATTCAAGCCACGAACCGCGGAGGAGCATCAGACGCTTATCTTTTCTCCACCGGAACATTGCAGACTGATACAACGAGCCGTTTTTTCTATCCGGCAGTCAACTGGCTACGTGCTGATGACAAAGGGGTGTTCAAGAAGTATCCTAATCACTGGCATTTCACCGCTACATCGGAAAAGGCACAAGTATATCGTTTTGCCACTGTCATCAATACACATGCACTGAAATATCCTGCCAAAGATCCCGAAATCTTGTCCGACGGACGTATCAAAGTAGGCGGATGGCTGATTAGTGTAAACCTGAAATCCGACGGTGCTCCTTCATTCTTTATCCGCAGCACTCAAGAGAAGGTGAATATCACTTATAAAAGGTGAAGCTACTGTCATCAATGAGGATGGGTACGAAACGGTAATGAGGGATACAGTGCCCGAACTGGAAATCTAATCAATGAACATGAAAGATACGAATATATGAGACGCTCTACTTTTTAATATGAGAACTATATGTCTGTTGGCTGCATTATCGGGCATAACCGTCCTGCCGGCACAGACTCCCGGTAAACCCCGTGTACAGACTTCGGCAGCTCCGGAGGAAACTACGGTTTACAAGTCCGGCGGAAAAAAGCAGGAAACAGCAGTTGCGACTTCTTCAAAAAGGAGGAGGATAAACGCCAATCCTGCAAATAGAATACAGGAAAGAAAGCGGCTGCCTTTGATGGTCAACGCTATCTGGCACTGAAAACGAATGTAATATATGATGCTTGTGCTTTGCTGAACCTTGCCGTGGAAATGCAGGTGCATAAAAAGATCACGGTAGAGTTGCCATTGACTTGCAGTTTGTGGGACTTGGGAGATAAGCGTGGCGTGCGTATGGTAGCATTGCAACCTGAAGCCCGCTGGTGGATAGGAAATGAGACAGGACGGGGACACTTTGTCGGACTACACGCCCACGTGGCATGGTTTAACGTAAAGTGGAACGATGACCGTTATCAAGATACTGATCGTCCGCTGTTGGGAGCCGGAATAAGCTACGGTTACAAACTCCCTCTTTCCAAACACTGGGGAGCGGAATTTAATCTGGGAGTGGGATATGCCAACATGAAGTATAACACCTATTATAATGTAGACAACGGCGCACTGCTGGATACGCGTGTCCGTCATTACTGGGGATAACCCGTGTGGGAGCATCGTTGGTCTACCGCTTCTAACCTTAGATAGGAACATACATATAAATAAGATAACAATATGAGAAGAAATTTATATATACTGGCACAGTGCACTTTCCTGTTGTTCATCACCCTGCTGGTGAATGGATGCAGCCTGCACGAAGAACCGGAAATGACTCCCGAAGGAGAACTGGGAGTGGACCCGACAGCTGTAACACTCAACCTTAATCTGGCAATGAATCTAAGTTTGGCAGAAAGAGCACCGGTGACCATCACCCGTGCGTCGGAAACCAACTATCTGCGTCGTTTCATCGTAGAAGCCTATCTGGATAGACAGGTGGCGGCACGGCAAACGGTATATGAAGAGGATTTTAACCGTGCCAGTCTGTCTGTTAGTATGAAGCTGCACGCCCGTAATTACCGCATCCTGGTGTGGGCCGATTATGTGAATGCGGAGACACCGGAACAGGGACTTGTTTACGATGCGGAGAATCTGGCTTTTATCCTTCCTGCCGGAAAGTATATAGGGAATAGCCGTTATAAAGATGTTTTTGCAGCTTCTGCTATGGCAGACCTGACTTCTTTCCGCAATCATTGGGGAGCTGAAACAAGTCTTGACGTTGAACTGTATCGCCCCGTAGCACGCTATGAACTGGTGGCTAAAGATGTGGCAACGTTTCTCAATAAACTGTCCACAGGCGGACTGAAAGGTGAAAGTTTTACCGCTTGTGTGAAGTACAGTGATTATTTGCCTACCGGCTACAATTTGTGGGACGATGTACCCAAGAACTCGCTCATGTACATGGAATATAAAGTGGCCTTTGAACGCCCTGCCGATGGTACGAAAGAACTGATACTGGGATTCGACTATGTGTTGACCGATGCCGGAGAAACCGTTTCCATCCCTGTAGAGCTCGAAATCTTGAATGAGAAGAATGAAGTGCTGGCACGTACAGCTTTCCGTATTCCTTGTGAACGGGGTAAAAACACAACGGTACGCGGTAACTTCCTGACTTCCGATGCCAATGGAGGAATAGGGATCGACCCCGATTATGACGGTGATCTGGAGGTAGACCTTGGAGAATTATAAAATAGACAAATCAATTAAGAATTGCTTAACCATAAAACAATTAAGATCATGAAAAAGAACTTATTTTATTCGCTAATGGCTTTGTTCGTAGTGCTTTTTGCATCCTGTGGACAAGAAGAAATCGTTTCGGACAACGGAACAGAAATCAATGCTCCTGTTACCATCTCTGTACAGGCTCCTGTAAATAACGTCTTTAGCCGTGCGGTTACCATCCCTGACGGTTATACGATGCAATGTATCATGCAATTACTGAATACTGATGGCAATAAGATAGGCGATCAAGTGACTAAACCGGTTACAGACGGTAAGGTATCTTTCACTATTTCCGTAGATGAACAAAAGAAGTGTCGAAAGCATTGTTTTGGGCTGAATACGTACCGGAAAGTGGTGCTGCTAATAAAGTATATAACACTGCTGATTTGAGAGCAGTAGGATATAATACTGCATCATTCGATCTGACAAATGATGCGTTGATGGCAGCCAGCGACGCTTTCTGCGGAAAATTGGAAACGATTGGTAATGCCAGTGTGACATTGAAGCGCCCGTTTGCTAATGTGAGCGTAAAACCGAAGAATCCGGAAGTAGCTGCGGCAGCTAATAAACTGGAAATAACATACAACGCTTTGAGCGGATATGATATTTTAGAGGGTAAATGTTCTGCTACGACTCCTGTGACTTATACAAATGCAAGTTTTGCTTCTGCGGATGGCAATTGGTTCGCTAATTTCTTTTTTGCTCCTTCAAATGTAGGTAAATTTACAGAAGAAATAACCATGGCATTGAGTGGCGGATATAGTAAAGAGATTAAAATACCGGCAAATACATTACCTTTGGATGCTAATATGCAGATTATGGCTAAATTTGAAATCGGAGATGGAAACTTTGACATTGAAGTAGGAGTGGATCCGGATTATGAAGCATTGGAAATGAAAGTTGGTAGTTATATCAATGCAGAAGGTAAAAGTGGTACGTGATGCAGCGGATGCTGCCGGTATTGTTTTCAAGATGGAGGCTATTGGTAGTGATGTGCCGGCTAATTATCCTGTAGCACTTCAAGGTAAGACAATTGCCGGATATGCGGTAGCGATTGAGAATGTGGCGACTGCTCGTCAGACTCTTAATACTGAATTATTGACTACTTTGGCTGAAACAGCTGCAGGTATGACAAATGGTACACAGACTACGGACGTTTTATTAACAGGTCTTGGAGATGTTGCCTTTAAAACAACTTATGAGAAATGGGTGGGAGAACATGCTCCTGATAGTGAGAATTTGAGTGCATGGTATATTCCTACATTGTCGCAATTGAGTGCGTTCATGGGTACATTGTTTACTATGAAAGAGATACCAGCTACTGGTAGTGAGGACTTCAGAAACATGTCGGAGTTTGAATTTGTCAATGGCAAAATGTTTGATAGAGAAACGATTGCTACAGTGAATTATGCTTCTAGTACTATCAATAACCAAGGTAATGTTTCTGGTGTACGTATTAATGTAGCTGATGGTGTTGTTACTAATGCACAAAGAGGCGGGTATCAGTGTTAAGACAGCTCTTAATCAACAAGCTCTTTGCCGCCCAATGATTACAATCTTTAAATAGTCACTGAATATTCGACCTTACTCAATAGAAATTCAAGGAAAGTGGGATCCCCCATCGCTTTACCTTCTTCTTACATTGAAACTTTTGAAAATAGCCTCTAATCTTATACCAAGAAAAGAAAATAATATGCACACCACATTTCGTCTATCGGTTTTTTTTTGTTCATTGTACAGTTGTTCTGTAGCTGTACATCTGACTCGCTGCCCGAACCGGACAGTACGCAGCCAGAGACGCCTGCCGGAATTCCCGATGCCTATCAGGATAAGATACGGACGCAACCTTATCCCAAAGCAGATAATGAATTGTATCTGAATCCTGCTCCTCTTATTGTTCCTCAAGCCATGAAGACGGGCGAAAGACTGCAATTTTCCCTTTCGCGTACTGAAGATTTCAACAGTTCCGAAACGCTACTTTCCGAACCGCAGGAATGGTGTATGTATAATCTTCATCGTCGTTTGGAGGTCGGCACATGGTATTGGCGCTTTCGTTCCACCAATCTTAATGGAACTACGCCCGGTGAATGGAGTGCTATCTATCGTTTCGAAGTAAAGAATGATACACCGGAATTTGTAACACCTCCTTTTCAGACATTCTTAGCAAATGCTCCCCGTCTGCATCCTCGTATTTACTGTTTTTTAGACGACCGTATCGAAGAGGCTCGTAACCGTGTCACTTCACACCCTGAATATGCAGAACTACAAAGTCGTGCTTCACAGGCATTGAAAGCCGAATACACCGGAATGACTGATTTATATAGCCGTGCAGAAGAGCTCCGGCAACATGCCACTTATCTTTATCAGGCTTATCATCTGACTCAAAAAGAAATTTATGCCGAAAAGTTGCGTCAGCTTCTCGAAGCGTTGATTGTCACTCCCCTGCTGACGGACAACTTTTTGCATCCAACTTTACTGCTAGCAACATCGCATGGTGTCTTGTTGCAGCCTACGATCTGCTTTATAATAACTTGTCTGCTTCCGATCGTACTGCTGCCGAAGAACTGATGATGCGTGTGGCACGTTACTATTACAAAGGTAAATTGCGGTTTTCAGGAAAACCATCTCTTTGATAATCATTTTTGGCAGCAGAATATGCGTGTCCTCTTTCAAAGTGGCTTTGTCGCTTTACGACAAACCGGCTTATTCTTCGAAGTGCTGCCCATGATGGAGTATTATTACGAATTATGGACAGCCCGCGCTCCTGCCTCCGGGTTCAATCGCGACGGTATATGGCACAATGGTACCGGTTATTTCAGTGCCAATATATTGACTTTGGCGTATATGCCGTCTCTTCTTTCATTTGTCAGTCGGTACGATTTTCTATCACATCCGTGGTATCAGAATGCCGGACGTTCGTTGGTTTATACTTGCCCGCCGGGATCGAAAAGCAACGGCTTTGGTGACAGTAGTGAAAAGGGGGAGTGAACCCAACCGTTTGGTTGCTGCCTTTGCTGACTATCTGGCGTGTGAAACGGGTAATTCCTATGCCGGATGGTATGCCGGAGAATGTCGGGACCTGTTGCGTCGGGATTATGAATTGCGTCTTTACCGGATGTGCACCGATCAGGATTACAACACTGCTTTTCCTGCCGGGGCTGATAAAATGGTATGGTATAAAGACGCTGGTGAAGTAGCCATGCACAGTGCTCCGGAAGATACGGGAAAGGATCTTGCGCTCTCGTTCCGTTCCAGTACATTCGGGTCCGGCAGTCACACTACTGCCAGTCAGAATGCTTTTAACCTGTTGTATAAAGGTGTCGATGTGTATCGCATACGGGCTATTATCAGAATTTCAGCGATGCTCATAATCTGATGTCCTATCGCCATACGAGGGCGCATAATTCACTGTTGGTAAACGGTATCGGACAACCTTATTCTACCGAAGGTTATGGCAGTGTGATGCGTGCTATGGGCGGACAGCATATCAGTTACTGTTTGGGGATGCTTCACATGCTTACAGAGGTATCAGCAATGACCCGATGTGGGTTGGCTACTTCAAGCAGGCAGGTATTGAGCAGACACCGGAAAATGGATTCGGTGCCACCCCGTTGACTAAATACCGCCGGCATGTGTTGATGCTTCATCCTCATACGGTGATTGTGTATGATGAACTGGAGGCTTCGGAAGCTGTCCGCTGGGAGTGGTTGTTGCATAGTCCTACGGAATTTAAGATGGATGTAACAAAGAAAACGTTGTCTACAAATAATAAAACCAAAGGATGGGTGGCAGTGACGCAACTGTTTGGAGGACATGTTTTACGCTGTCTCAAACGGACCGTTTCGTAGTGCCGCCCGCCATCACCGGAGCGGAGTATCCTAACCAGTGGCACTTGACTGCACGGGTTGACGGTTGTTCTGCCACCCGTTTCCTGGCTATTATCCAGGTAGGAGATGAGGCTGTCCCTATTATCAACCGTGACGGTGATACCTTTAACGTAGGCGACTGGACGATTAAAGCGGTTTTGGATGCTTTCAAAGCACCCGAACTTGCAGTGAGTCATCGCACCGAACAGGCGGTATTTAGTTATGGAACAGACAATCCTGCGTTGAATGGCAATTTTTACTCTCGACAATATACGGGTTCTTCGTTGCTTTACACGGACGAGATAGACGGGGCTTATCAGGTGGTAGAAATGACCGACCGGGAGTCCTATATCTACCCGGGTAGTAAATCAATGATAAACAATGAAATATAGTGAATATAAATAACAAACAGAATATGATGAAAAGTAGAATTATTTGCATTTTGTTGCTTCTTGTCGGTGTATCCGGCATTTATGCCCAGAGTTTGACCGTTACCGGTAAGGTGGTGGACAACGAAGGCTTGGAAGTGATTGGAGGAAATGTAACCGTGAAAGGAAAACAAAACACGGGTACCATTACTGATATCAATGGTAAATACACCATTACCGTTAGTGATACGCAGAAAGATGTCTTGGTTTTTCTTTTATCGGATTGGAAAATATGGAAGTACCCGTGAAAGGAAGAAAACAGATTGATGTGACCATGAAAGCTGCGTCGGTATTGTTGGATGAGGTGGTAGCTATCGGTTATGCAACAGTAAAGCGTAAAGACCTGACCGGTTCTGTGGCTTCTGTGAGAAGTTCGACGATTTGCTCAAAGTTCCTTCGTCTGATGTAACCCAGGCTTTAGCGGGACGTATGGCGGGTGTGCAGATTATACAAACAGACGGTCAGCCCGGTGCTACGATGTCAGTGCGTGTTCGTGGCGGTATATCAATTACGCAAAGCAACGAACCGCTTTATATTATCGACGGATTTCCGACGGAAGATGGCATGTCCAGCCTTGATCCTGCCGATATTGAAAGTATCGACGTGTTGAAAGATGCTTCGGCAACAGCCATCTACGGCGCCCGGGGGAGCGAATGGCGTAGTGGTAATCACCACCAAAAGCGGTGCGAAAAGTGAAGGGAAAGCGACTTTACTTTTCGATTCTTATGTCGGTGTGCGTACGCTTTGCCAAGCGGTTAGATGTATTAAGTGTAGAGGAATTTGTGTTGGCGGATTATGAAAGAACATTAGAGATGCTACTGATCCCGAGGAAAGTATGCGGTCATGGCAGAATCGTTACGGTGGTTTTGTCGATCTTCATGAGAACTATGGCAATCGTAAAGGTATCGACTGGCTGGACCGTACGATGGGACGCACTACCGTTACGCAAAATTACCGGGTAGGCGTCAACGGTGGCAATGATAAGTTGAACTACAATATGTCTTATGGTTACTTCAAGGGATGAAGGTGCGATGGTATATAGCGGCAGCGACAAACATAATATTGCGCTTAGCGTGAAAAGCGAAGTGAATAAGCGGCTCTCCGTTACAGGACGTATCAACTTCGATTATCTGAAAGTGTATGGAGCAGGTGTTGCCGGAAACGGTACGAATGAAGGCGGGAAGTAATGTAGATGCAAAGTTTAATAAAATGGTTCAGATTTTGCAATACCGTCCTACCATTGGTATACGTGGCAATGACTCGATTTGTTGGCAGGAGAAGACCCTGTATTAAGCGATTCGGACGGGAACGTGATGCAGAACCCGTTGATTGCCGCCGCTGAAGAAAAGGATAATAAGGAAACACGTACTTTGCAAGCCAATGGCGGACTGACTTTCAAAATCATCAAAGGATTGACCTTCCGCAACAATACGGGTATGCGTTATCAGCTTTACCGCCGGGAACTTTTCTATGGCGACCAATCTATAATGGGAAGACGTAACGGTATTTACGGCTCTATCAGAAATACGGAGACCGGAAGTTTTCAGACTTCGAACGTCCTGACTTATGACAAACGTTTTCAGAAGAAGCATAAAGTGGTGGTACAATTGGGACAGGAATTTGTAAAACGCTGGACTCGTGTACTCGAATCCGGTGTCAGTGGGTTGCCTACCGATGAGTTCATTTTGGGAGATATGAGTCTGGGTACTCGATCCGTTGCTTCGTCCGATGAAAACTATGATGATAATCTGCTCTCTTTCTTCGCTCGTCTCAACTATGACTTTTACCGATAAGTATTTGTTTTCCGCAACTTTCCGTGCGGATGGCTCTTCTAAATTCGGTAAGAATAATAAATGGGGATATTTTCCTGCCGTATCAGCAGCATGGCGTGTGGGTGAAGAGGATTTTATAAAGAAACTGAATGTTTTCTCCGACTTGAAATTCCGTATCGGATACGGTTTGGCGGGTAACAACAGAATCGGTAGTTATAACAGCCTTGCTTTGATGTCTTCCATCATCACAGCTATGGGAGATCAGCTTACTCCCGGTTATGCTTCCAAGCAGATACCGAATCCCGATCTGAAGTGGGAAGCGAACAAGACTTTTAATATGGGGGTCGATTTAGGATTTCTGAATCAACGTATTACCATTTCACCCGAATTCTATATAAATAGGAGTAGTAACTTGCTGCTCAACGCCCAGTTGCCTTATTCTTCCGGTTATCAGAGTATGTTGATTAATGCCGGAGAAACGAAGAATGTAGGTGTGGAACTGACTGTGAATACTGTGAATTTCTCTACAAAGAAGTTTAGTTGGAACACTACACTGACGCTGTCTCACAATAAAAATTCAGTGAAAGCATTGACCGGTGAGGCGGTGCAACTCTATGAAGCCAGGTTCGGCTTTAACCAAAACACTCATCGTATTGCTGTCGGAGAACCATTAGGACAGTTCTATGGTTACATCACCGAAGGGCTGTATCAGGTAGATGATTTCAATTATGATGCTTCTACGCAGACCTATACCCTGAAAGATGGGATACCTTATCATGGTGATAAAGGCCGGATTCGTCGGGTATGTGGAAGTTTAAGAACTTGACCGGAGACGATAATGTGATTGATGAAAATGATAAAACGGTCATTGGTAACGCTCAACCGAAATTCTACGGAGGATTGAACAACTCTTTTTACTTACAAAGGATTTGATTTGAGTATATTCCTGACTTTTCAGCTATGGCAACGAAGTGCTGAATGCGACCAAACTGGTTACCAGTAAGGTAGGTAGCTTGAACTACAACGCATTGGATGTGATGAATAGCTCTAATCGTTGGATGACCATCAATTCGGATGGACAGAAAGTGACAGATCCCGGAGAACTGTCTGCTCTGAATGCTGGTAAAACCGTAGCTGCTTATCATGATGCTCAACAAGGAGACAATTATATTCATTCATGGGCAGTGGAGGATGCTTCCTATTTGAAACTAAAGTAATGTGACTTTGGGATATACATTCCCTAAAAACCTGATTGCAAGGGTAGGATTGAAGAACTTGCGTTTGTATGCCACCGGTAATAATCTCTTGACTTGGACTAAGTATTCAGGTTTCGATCCGGAAGTCTCTACGATGAAAAGCGGTTTGACACCGGGTGTTGACTTTGGGGCATATCCGCTTAGCCGTTCTTTTTATTTTTGGTCTCAACGTAGCATTTTAATTCTTTAAATACATAGTAATCATGAAAAAATATACATCTATTATATGCCGTATTCGCCCTATTGGCAACAGGATTTTCCTCTTGTGAGGATTTGCTGACGGAAGAACCTAACTCAAAATATGACCGGGACCGCT